>Ga0207997_1000505_pt1 | contig 19936 bp, 35 predicted proteins | sample AntAceMetag02UKN_FD_184777 | JGI IMG/M metagenome (GOLD analysis project Ga0207997, IMG submission 184777) | Saline lake microbial communities from Ace Lake, Antarctica - Antarctic Ace Lake Metagenome 02UKN (SPAdes) (version 2) | ecosystem: Environmental > Aquatic > Non-marine Saline and... | reverse complement strand
CTTTCATAAACTCACCCCACGCATTAGCCCATGATAAATAGGTTAGCTTGCCTTTCTTGTCTGTAAACTCATTTACGTTTAATTTTAATAATGTTTCCTGTTCTGTCATAATCTCCACCTTTATAAATTATACTTTTCCATCTGTCTATCAATATCGTATTGTTCTAAAGCTTCCTGGTACTCTAAATCTGTCATGCCGTCTGGTATTTCTTGTTCTTCATCTGGATCTATTTGACTATCTCTCATACTCTCTCCTTAACTTAATATAAATTACTCTGTTTGTATTAATGTTTCCCACGCTTCTACTCTTGCTTGTAACTCTTCATTCAAAAATGCAGATAAATATTTAACAAAAGATAACATTGTAAATACATTGTTAGCACATATTGCCCACAACTCAACCCATGCCGAAGCACCTAGAATTGCAATCACAATATCTTTTTCTATTGCTTCCAGTTCGCCAATTCCTTCTTCATCTTCTAAACACTTTTGGCTTACTGTCTGCAGGTTGTTAAAACATTTGATCAATCTTTTAATCTGTTCCTTGTTACTAACATTAGTAGTAAATGTTTTAACAACCTCTCCCAATTCCTTTTTATATGTCATTCTTCTCTCCTATACTTTCAATCTTTAATGATTAAAAGCTTTAACTTAATATAAATATAACATCGCAATATAGTTTAATCAAGTAAAACTTATTACATTCTTTTATATTGACTTATATTGTTTTATATAGTACCTTGTTTATATGGATAAAGAATTAATGACAGTAAAAGACGTAATGGCTGAATATTCTATAGGAATTGCTACAGTCTACAATTGGTTTAGCAGAGGTTTACCAAAGGTTAAAATTGGTAGAATGACAAGAATTAAAAGAAGTGAATTGATTAAATTCATAGAGGATGGTAAAGCATGACAATTAAAGAATTAGCAAGTTTTACAGCAAGGACAGAAAGAACTGTTAGAAGATGGATTAACAAGGCTGAATTATCATCGGACACTTTGTCTGCAAAAATGTCCGATGCTATGAAAACGAATAAACCAAGTGATTACACCTTAGAAGAAACAGAACAAATATTAAGATGCAGTAGTTTACCTAAAATAGTTGTAGATGAACTAATGATAAATGCTAGTAATAAAGCAACGGTTTTATCCACGAATAATAATGATAACATGAATATGATGATGTCGTTTATGGTTAAAATGCAAGAACAACAACAAGAGTTTATGAAAACAGTGTTAACAGAAATAAGACAACCTATGATGAATAGCCCAGCTCAATTAGCACTCCCAGAAGCTCCAACACTTGAACCAAGAGAATATTTAAATCAACTTGTTAGAAAACACGCTAAAATAAATAATCTTAAACATTGGGATTCATGGAACGAATTATATGAACAAATATTATATAGATGCAAAACTAATATAAGAGTTAAAGCTGATAATGAAGGGATCTCTAAAATATCTTATTTAGAAAGAGAAAATATGTTGTTAGTATCTTGTAGTATTATGAAGGAATTAATAGGGTAATATATAGGTATAGTGACATAATAGATTATTTAATGGAGGATGTATGAACACATGGGTATCAATAAGCAAGGTTTTAGATGTTATTAACAAAGTAAAAACAAGGGAATGGATGTGGATTAAAAACAGCAAATGTAAATACGTTAATCTTAGAATAGACATGAGAGATGGGCACTGCTTAATATTTGACAGTGATAATAATCATATAGAATTAAAAGATTTAGAGTTTCAAATGGTGTGTAAAAACATTTAAGTGATAGAAAAAATAGGAGTAATTGGAATGGCAACAACAAGCAGAACATCTCTTCCAAAACCAATTAAATTAAAAGTATGCAGTGTAAATGAAGAGTATGAAATAGATGATACTGAAGAGTTATTAAAAGAAGCTTATGAAGAGTATATTAATCTATATGACAATAGCGACTATAAACCAGAGATGGCAGCAACAGCAAAAAAATGGCTAAAGGAGAACACATGATTGATTTACTAGAGTTACAGAAGAAAACATATGATAACGCTCTACGGTTAGGATATACAGTATATAAAGAAGCTACTGTATATAAAATAAGGCAAGAGTTAAAAGAGTTTATTAGGGCTAAACCATCCCCTGATGTTACAGAGATTAAAGCAATATCTAATATTAAAGATCCTGCTGAGTTTGTTAAAGCTTATGAGCTACATTTAAAAGATCGTGAAGGATGTGAGATATCAGATATAATAAAAGTCTTACTTTCTTACAGTGAATATGTGGATACTGATAGTGAGATGAATCTAGTGTTAAAAAATAGGTATAACGATTATAGAGTTAAAAAGTAATATATCCTGCTAGTTTATCTATAATAAATATAGCAATAATAACCCACATCTCAAGATTAAACTTTTTATTATCAGATTTTGTTTTGTGGGTATCTATATGATTATCTAATTTCTGTTCTATTATTGGTATTTTGCTAACTAAATTAGCGTGGCTTTCAATATCTTTATGGATAGGCGTTAATATTGCTTCTAGTAATTCTTTTTGAGCTTTAAATCCTTCGTTTATTAATTCTTTAAACTCTTTCTTTTCTTCTGCTGTCATTGCCACGCCTTGCCCCTGCTTTGATGTATGATTAATTTTAAACCATAAATATAAATATTACAAGTTACATAAATAAATAATAGTGCCCAGGCAGCTACCCGATAAGACTCCTATAAGAAAAGTTTTAATACTATCAATCCAGTTTTTGCTTTCTGATTGATTTAATAATATCGCTTGCTGTTCTATTATCTGTTCTGATATCGCTGTTAAGTCCTGTAATTTCAATATTTTCAGATTCGAGTTTGTCAATAATATCGACTGTTTGTCTATTGATATCTTTTGATTGTTGATTGTTGTCTCTAAGTTCGTCAATTGGGTTTCCGATATCTGATATGTTTCTTCTGAAAAAGATAATAAGCCCGATAATAACAACACCCATAATAATAATAATCTCTTTAACATACATTTATTTTTCCTTTAGATTAAACTTTTTAAGCCCCAATAATCCCAATATTAAAGCAGTGTTTGAAGGTGCTAGGATTGTTATGAGTGTAGGGTCTTTCCATATTGCAAACCCTTGTAGTATAAAGTTAAGAAAGAACCCTGTCACTCCTAATGTCTTTTTTGTGGATTCATACCACCTTTGTTTCTCAATCATAATAGTTTAAATATCCTTTTTGAATGTAGTTTGTAACCTTTTGAAATACCCATTGGGTTAAATGCAATGTGACCCTTACCATCACCTACCACAAAATGCTTAGAACCATTGCAGTTTCTTAGACATAATATTTCTATCTCATTTTTAGCACAGTTCCTTTGGGGTGGTTCGTGCGTATTCGTGTACCTGACGTTTAATCCTAGATGTTTGAATATTCCTTCCGCTGAGTCTATAAATGCCGTGTACGTGCTGTTATTAGTGATATAGCCCAATGTTACGCAAGACATAAAGTATTTATCTATTAAGTCCGGAGACATTTGTAACCCAGTATATTTATTAATTAAAAATAATATACTCATAAAGTAACATCCGTGGGAATTAATCTCTTTTCGTAATCTGCTGTCTGTTTGTAATATCATTTATACCCCTATTTAGTTTGTTTTGTCAGTTTAGTGCTATTTTATACAAAGGCAATTTCATGCTCTACCCCTGCCCCGTCTTGAAAATATAATTTATTATCTGTTTTAGTGTAAACTTTCCCTTGGTTTGCTACTGCTGTTGGTGTTGTTATTTCTGTTAGTCCTAGGGAACCTGTTATAGTTGTAGGTTTTAATAGGCTGATCAATGTACTGGAGAATGTTGCACTTGGCATATTGACGTTACCTTTAAGATAAGTCTCTGCTGTATCATCGTTCCCAAATGTTGCAGTGTTGTTACTTGTTGCAGAGGGTGCTTGGGAATTATACCCGATTGCTATGTTGTTGCTTCCTGTTGTGTTGGCGAATAATGCATTAACCCCATTTGCTGTGTTTTGGATTCCTGTTGTGTTGGAGTATAATGCTTGAACTCCGTAAGCTGTGTTGTTGGCTCCTGTTTCGTTGTAGAGTAAAGCATTAACTCCGTAAGCTGTGTTGTTGCTTCCTTCTGTGTTTGAGTATAAAGCTCTGTAACCATTTGCTGTGTTGTTATATCCTGTTGTGTTGTAGAGTAAAGCATTAACTCCGTAAGCTGTGTTGCTGTTTCCTGTTGTGTTGGAGTATAAAGCATTAACCCCATTAGCTGTGTTGTTGCTTCCTGTTGTGTTGGAGTATAAAGCTTGATAACCATTAGCTGTGTTTCTGTTTCCTGTTGTGTTGGAGGATAAAGCTAGATAACCATTAGCTGTGTTTGTTGAAATGTTACCACCACCTCGACCTACGGTTAGACTATTTATCAAAGAATCTTCTGATACTGTTAAAGCTCCTGTTATAGTAGTAGGCTTTTTTAGGCTGATTGCTGTGCCTGAGAATTGCGCTACTCCCTCATTATCATTACGGATATATACAGACCCTGCTCCATTAGAGTTTAGTATTGTGTCTAATAAATCAATTCGCATTGCAAAAGTATCTGCTCCAAATTTGTCGTAATGAGAGATGTAACCTCTGTCAAGTATCATCCCTGATACTCCCCCTCCCATTTTAATTTTACCAATTCTTGCACTAATATCAGCATCTGCGCCAACAGATAATAATTCGCCTGTTGTTCCAGCTATTGTTTGTGCTTCCGTAAATACATTAGCTTGATTTAAGTATGCAAAATCTCCATTGGTTAACGCTGTATCAAATTCTGCCTTTGTACCTGTAAAATCTGCTATAGATGTTTGATCGCCTGTATTTGTTCCTGAGAGGTTCAAGGCTGCTATGTTTGCACTAAAAGTCTTAGCTCCTGCAATAGTTTGTATTTGGTCGTCAATATGTCCGTATGTTTCCCCTGCTCCTGCAAGTTTTACACCGTCAAGATTATCATGTGTTATTATTTCAGATTGATCTATAATATTATCAAGTGGGACATTCCCTAAATTAACGCCTTTTATCTGTATCTGATATATTAAAGCGACTGGATAAGGGCTTGGAGTTCCTGAAAATGCATATGCACCAGCAACGTCAAGAGTACTAGTGATAGCAACACCACCAGCCGTAATAGCCACTTTGTTAATAGGCTTATTATTACTATCAACTTGGACAATGAGGCAATCCCCCGCACTTTCATACTGATCCAGAATAATGGTGCTATCCGTTGGTTTTGTAATAGTTCCCGTTGTTCCTGATCCAATGAGTTCAAAGATTTCGATTTCATAAACTATATCCTCCAATACTGTTATTCTTGCTCTTGCTTCTGTGTCTATTCCTGCAGATGATCCACCGCCAAATTCTTCAACGTAACTCATAAAACCTCCAGTAATCCATTAATATTAGGCGATCCATTAGTACAATAAATATATAAATCAGATGATTCTTTAGGTACAAATTTACTATTAAACCAAGGAATTTCAATCCAAGGACTAGTCGATGGAATTCGTGGAGAATCTAAATTCTCAGGCAAAGAAGGAGCAGTATCACCTGTTGGAACTGGAACGCGATAGTATTTTTTATTACCTTCCATTATTGTTAGTCCGGTTGTTATTGTCGCTGTCGCTACTTTAACCATAGTGTTATGAGGTATTTCCATTATCATGTGTTCGCCACCCAATCAGGAGTATTAAATTGTTGATATCTACTAGATTTTACTGTAGACGATACCGTTATTGTTTTTTCTAAGTCTGCTATTTCTGCATTAAAGGCGTTATACATAGCTGCTATATTTTGATAATCTTCAGAGTCTGCACCCGAAGCAGTTTTTACAATTTGAAGTTCGACTAACAAGGTTTTTCTACATATTTTTAACCCCTGTAAAGTCACACTGTCTACGGTTGCACCTGTAACAGCAAGTAAAGAGTTTATTTTTGTATCTGATATTTTTAAATTTGTCTGTAATCCATCTACATAATAAGTTGTGCCGATAATATAAGCTGTCTGCGGAACTAGCGGATCTGGTAATACTGCCACTGCTTCAAAGAATAGAACACCGTAGGGGTCCATAATATTTAATCTTACATCTGTTAAGTTGCTCATTTATCCCCCAATAAAAAAGCCCCCCGAAGGAGGCATATAATCTATGGTAAAGTTATCTCAATGCAATAACCGTAACCTTCTCCTGCATCTCCATACTTAGCAGCAATAGCCGCTTTAGTAGTAGCATCAGAAGAACCAAAATGAAGGTCATCATAACGAGCACCAACGAAGAACCAGGCTCTCTCTTTCTGAGTGAAAGTAGTAGCTGCGCCGTCAGACTCTAATGATGTTAACCCTTTCTTTCTCAAAGAATATCTATGAGCCTTAGGAACCATCATGTAAGCTTTACCCTTAGTAACACCTGGGTAGGTAACTTTTTTCTTACCCATTTTTAAAGATACTGCTTTATATGGTACAATAGTTCCGATTTCTGTTAGGATCTCATCTCTATTTTTCACCTCAGCCTTTCTACCAATAACGCCGTTTAAAGCTCTGTTGATAGCTCTAGTGTTCTGACTGTTAGCAATAACCGCTAGATTAGAAGTGTCGATCTCGTCACCTGTTAAGGGATCTTTAAGACCTGCCATGAACTCGATAGCTGCATCAAATGTAAGATACATTTTCTCTTCATCAGTTTCACCAGTAGCATTAGCTGCAACTTTCATTGAAGCATCATAAGTGATAGTCACGATTCTGTTCATTGCTAAATCGTTAATTTTAGCAGCGTAACCCTTGGCAACAGCCTTTAAAACCTTTTGGATATAGCCAACATCCTGATTAAACAGAGTGTTTAAAAGAGTATCTCTCCAGCCTACGCCATTAAGTTCCATAAATACAGTTGTTTTATCTCCGCCGTCAAGCTCGATTAAATCAGCTGCATCACCTGTACCAGCAATAGTATCAAAGATTGCATCGATATCAATAAAATCTTTAAATCCTACAATATCACCAAAATTTTCATTTGATATAATGTTATCAACAAAGCCTGTTAAGTCAGGTTGTTGTAAAATTCTTCTTGCAAGCTCAATATAGATCGGCTCATACATAGCGTTTCTATCTTCGGGAAGTTGAGTTGCATTATATTTAATTAATGCAGATCTTAACTTCTCAGTGTTTGCAACTTCAGGAGCAGTACCATCCCAGGAATCAGAAGCCATCTCGACAACGATCTGGTTTTTGTACTCAACCTCTTTATTTTTAAGGATAGTTTCTGTGTTACCAGCAAACCCACCCATTTTAAGGGACGCGCCCTTTTCAGCGTTGTGCTTTAAAATAGCACTTTTATTAAAAATTATAGCCATTATTCAAGCCCTCCCTAGACTGTTGAAGCTACAGCGGCAACACTTGCGGCTTGTAGATCCTGCGCTCCACTTGTTACAGTGATAACGTTATTTGTTCCAGTATTTCCAGTAGCAATTGTAATTGTTACAACAGTATCAGAAGTCCTAACCAAAGATCCAGCAACTAAAGCAGCGGCATCGGTTCCAGCAAAAGTAAGGTCAGTTAATAAAACATCCGGTGCAAAAGTACCGCCTGTTAAAGTAACAGTGACAGTGTTATTTCCAGTTAACAGAGTAAGAGCAGAAGTCACAACAGCAGTTGCAGGAACTGAGCTCTCAACAACGTTATACATCTGAAATCTAATTAAATCATTTCCATCTTTTGGAGTTATAATAAAACCAACTTCTCTAAGGCCACCAGCAGCTATGCTTGTAAATTCTTTAGCTGTTTCGTCAAAATAAACCTTGTCACCTTGTGTACCAAAAACCGCCGAAGCGTTAATGTTACTTGTTAGGATCTCAAGTTTATCATCTACTGTTAAAGAGATAGAAGCACCACTCAAAGAGTCTAAATCTACCACACCACATATTTTACCATCAAGGACTGCGAAATCTCCTTGCAGTAAGTCTGCACCAGAACTATTTATATAGACCTTGTTTTCTGGAAAACTTGATCTAATAGCCTGACACATAACGGATTTGTAATTTGCAGGAATTGAACCCATCTTAAACCCTCCTAGGCTTTAACGTGTTTGATTCCACCAGTAGGTGTATCAGCATCGTTTTTATTTATTCTATTTAGTCCAGAGTTTTCATCTGCTAAATTCCCACAAACTGCAATGAAAGTAGCGTTAGCTTTAACAGCTTCAACGTTTTCCTTATTTGCAACTTTATCACCCAGTAAAAGTTCACCCTGGATTCTAACCATATTGTCAGTTCCATCGGCATTTTTCACATCACCAAAAGCAGTTAACAGTTCAGAATTTCTAACAGCTTCAGCATTTAATTTTACTGAGTCTGTAATCTCTGTTAATTTTTCCAGTGGTTTATCACCCAATACAGCAGATAAAGAGTTTAGAACTTTTAAATCAGCTATATCCTTTTCAGACTTAATAAGATCTGATTTGTTTAATACTTTCATAATTTCGACAACCGTAACATCGCCATTAACCATAAGAGCATTAAGTTTGATTAGGAGTTCTTCTTTAGTCACTTCTAAACCTTCCTCTATATTTTCATTTTCTTTATTATAAACAGTTTGATCCATGCTACCGTCACCATATCCGACAGCATCGTTTCTTTCTCCGCCAACAGATTCAAGCATTAAGAATTCCTGGGTATCTTCATTGTAAGCGTATTTTACTTTTGAAACTAATGATAAGTCTATACCATTTGCCTTGATTTCCTTTATAAATGATTCGTTTGATTCTGCATCGGTTGTGCTCGGTACATAAAATTTGAAATAAACATTATTGCCAACTATCATTGAACCGACTTGGAAAAAGTGAGATGGTTGTCTTTCGTTCCAAGATGTAGAATGTCCATATTTTGAACCAGGGAAAGCGTGCTCTTTATTTCTAGCTACAAAAGAGTTGAAAAATTCATCTCCGTAAATATCGCCATTTCCATCAATTGGAAACTGAATAGCTTGAGCGAAAAAATAAGGGTTTGCATCTCCAGCAGTTAAAATATTTAATTTATCTTGTCCGATTGTTGTTGGTATAGTCTCGATTGGAACTTCGGATATCGTTATTTCGGGATTTCTTTTATTGAATTTAAGGTGGACTGAAGCAGTACCACCCTTTTTATTTCTCTTTCCACTCATAAGGGTAGAATATAACGATTGTATTAATCTGTCAATACTATAAGGAATCCGACAAAGAATGAATCACTTTTCATATATCCCTCTCCGAATTCTTTTTGCTTTATATCCCCATATGCTCTTAGGAATACTGTTTTGACCCATAGCCTTCATAAAGCCTAAACACCTACTCCAGTTAAGATCTTTTTTATTACACTTTTTTGTCTGACGTTTATTCATGCTTACCATAAATTCTTGCTAATTTTACCATATTGATCCATTGGTCTGTGGGGTTGAATCTCTGAAATATTACACATCGGATATTTAACCTTTAAAACCCTTCTAGCGCTTCTTTCATGGATGGCCTTTAGCCTTCCAACTGCAACGTTTCCACTTACGGAAATAACTCTGTAATCAAATTCATATTTCATTTTTAAGTCCTTAAATATTTTCCATTATACCAATCATCAAGATAAGGAACTGATAAACCAGAGTTCCAGTCTTTAAGATCTTGCACGAATTCAGCCCGTGGTCTTAGTATCTGCTCAATAGTACATAAACAATTAGGATGCGGATAACCTGGGATATTTTCAGCTAAATAAGGAGATCCAGCTGCTAACTCTTCACATGTACAATCGTTAACAGTAAAAGAATTTTTTATCCAATTATAACTACCTGTACATCCTGGATTATCTTGACCTCTTAAAACACTAGCAGCTTGCAGAGACATATACTCTTCTGATCTAATTAATCTCAAAGCTCTCCAATCTACAGTTTGGGATATCCTGGAATAAAGCTTGCCGTTACCATGTTTAATTTTACCGTATGTTTTAGCCCTAGTAATGGCCTCTTTACCGCCCACGATATACTCAGATAAAGCCTTAGCAATTATAATATTATCTTTACCTTGGGCTAAGCCTAGGTTTATAATTCTGGTCATATCAGATTTGTATAATTGTGCTGATTCCCAAACTCTATCTGATAGTTTATACCCGTCCTGAAAGTTTCTAGTGATAGTAAGAGTCAAAACCTTTTCACGCACTACCGCATTAAGTGGTGCCATATTAAAACCTGTTATTCCTGCATCTACAGTGGCGCTATTAATCCATGCGTTTGTTATATCATCTTCTATACCAATTGACTTAGTTATACCGTCACCGATAGCTTTTTCAGTCTCAGGACGTAGCATTATAACACCCTTATCGAGTTGCTCGTTAATAGCCTTTTTAGATTCAATGGTTAATTCCGACAAGCCTAGACGTTCAGCCCTCAATACCTCTGCCTCTACTAGCTTACTCGCGTCAACATATGTCTTTAAGAGTTCAAGCCTGACTTCTTCGGTTATTGTGGGGTAATAGTTCCAGACTTGCCGGGTTAACTTTTCAAATTCTTTGTTAGTCATGTAAAACCCAATCCATTAAAGCCACCAACATAATTACTACTATGCAGATTGCTATTGCTTTTACGATAACCATTTTATACCACCAGTGTTTAATTTTGGTTTTACATGTTCTTGATACGTTACTTTTTTATATATTTTTATTATTATTGCATGAATCACGGTTATAACTATTGATATTAAAGATATAATTATCACAAATTTCATAATAACTCCTTTTAAATATTTGCAAGATGGGAATCGAACCCAACCCTGTAATTTCTTACTGATGCAGCCATTACACCACTTGCAACCAGTTAAAAATTCATAGGCTTTTTAACTCGCCTTTAATAATTACTTTTTAATAGCCTCTTTTTTTTCTAATAAATGAAGCGACTTTAACAAGACTCATGCCTTCAGCACTAAGTCTGTTAGCTTGCTTTCTAGCACAAGCACCCTGTAACCATTTATTTTGTTTCTTTCTTAACATTTAACCCTCCAAGGTTTAAAATAAAAACCCCACCGTTCTCAATACTCCGAAAGTGAGGGTTGATAATTTAACCTTAATATATAATCTATAATAAGTCAAGAGGGTTATTACCCATATCTTGTTCATAAGAAGAATTCTTTTTCTGGAGTAAGGTAATTGTTTTAATTAACTCAGTCTGAAAGTCCTCTTTTGCAACATTAGTAATCTTTGGATAATTGTCTAACCATAAATCATAAATCTGATCTATTGTGATTGCTCCAGCAGTCCAGACTTTGGATATACCATCGCAGAAGTTTTTGAATATTTCAGAGCGTGACACATCACTAACGGCATCTAATTGGTTCCAGACTATAGATAACTCTTCAGTAAATATTTGACCTTTCGACATATAGTCTAATCGGATCATGGAATTAATTAGCAATTCAAAATGGGCGGTAGCCTGTAATCGTTTCTCAGCCACCAGGTTAATAAGCGAAGTCATGGCCTCTTCTGCCGTATTAGCGTTACCAACCATCTTGAGACCCCAGAACAATTCAGGTACTCGACAACCTTGCACGATCTTTTTATAACTTATCCTCATAGCTGCAATGTTAGAATCTATTAAACCTTTAGCCGTTATGAATTCAGTTTTGTCTCCATCTGAACCATTTTGTCCAGATTGATTAATAACCATCTTAGCTTTTTCGGGTGAGGCGTTCTGCATCCAATCCGTTAAACTATCAAAGCCCTGTTTTATAGCCCAATCGTCTGGATTGCCATCAATGTATTGGACAATCTTAGTCCTAAAATCATTCAGTGCAATCGACATTGATAATGCCGTTCTGTGGTAATCCATTAGGTCAGGTAAAATATTGGTATAGTCTGAATGGCCTCTAAGTTCTCCACCGTCTGTCATGTTAGCAAATGCGATAGGAAAAATTCCTAATACGTTTCGTTTAACTGAACTTTTATATATCTGGTCATAAGTAGATATGATTTTAGTTTTAGTATAGATTATTTTTTCTTTAATAGTGACAGTGTTGCCCTGTTGGTTTAAGGCCTCAATGTTCCGGGTAACAGTAACAGAAGTTACCGCGTCAGTTTCAGGGTCTACTAAAACCTGGGAGACTGTATCATCTTCTATGAATTTTAATCTAACCTGGGATTCTTTGGAATCATACCAAGGCCACATCCAGACAGTACCCTCTCGGTGTGACTGTTTAAGAATTTTAACTAAGTCCGGATTATATGGCCTCATAAAATCAACAATATCTTCATCATCAGTCTGTGGAGATGGGAACCCACAAAAAGCTATTGGAGTATCGATTATGTTTTTAGCAAATACTCCAGCTAATTTGTAACCATTAAGGGTGTTAAAATACAGACCTCTAGTGGTTACCGAATCGGCTACTATCTTTTCGGTATAGTCTACTGTTTTATAATCCTGTGCATAACCTTTTGTTTTACTAGCTGATTGATCCTGTGAGGTTTGATTACCTCCAAATATTGCCGTCCATATACTCATTATGTGTTCCTCGCTCTTCTCTTTGCCCGTTCTTCGGCAGAAATTTCATAGGTTGATCCTACTGCTATTATATACGAACTGCTGAGATTGTCGACCCAATCATCGTGTTGCTTACCTAATCCGTTAAACTGGTCTATCTCATCAATCCAGTCATTATTAAAGTCACCCCTAACTACATGCACGTGTTTATCGGCTTCAAATATAGGTTCCAGTGGCGTACATCTCACCAGTTTATCACCCTTTCCGTGTATAGAGATTTTATTCCATGATATATCAGGCATGGCTTGCCGTAAATAGATATAGGCATCTTTAGAGTCTAGCGAGGTTTCAACGGCCTGTTTAACAAATGGACCATCTTTATTAGCCCACTTTTTTATTATAGCATCGCGTTTAACAGCGCCTTCGCGGCATCTTACGGCGTGTTTAATCCAAATATGCCAAACTGGATCTCCTGGAACTTTAACATAGGCAATTAGCGTTGAGGCTGTATAATCTGGATCATCGCCTGATCTTTCTTTGGCACTATGAGCAAGGTCCCAGACTCTATACCACTGTGATTTTATTCTTATAATTCTAGGATCATCAGGTTCAATCCATTCAATATTTTCAGTGTTGAGAACTTCTCCGCCTTTTATTCTAGGCTGGCAATCCATTAATGCACTTGCTGAATATTTACCCATTGTGGCATATTTCATTCTATACCATTGTTTACCGTATCTTTCTTCAAATAAGAATTCGTTAGGATATTCGCCTTCACCAGTATAATCTTTAGCTCTAGCAGGGAGAGATATTAAGTTGAATTGAGGGAAGTCATCATCTTTCTTCATTTCTTTTTTTATTCTTTGGTTCAAGTCGTCATTGTGCCAACTTGTTGCAATAACAAAAACTATATGAACAGGTGCAGCTCTCGATAAAAAGTCATCATTGAAAGCACTCCATGTTTTATCTCTTATTGTTTTTGATTCTGCATCGGCACGGCCTGAAGTATGATCGTCCAAAATCCCAAGTTCAAATCCGCGACCATTTAGCCCAGAATTTAAGCCTGAGCTTTTATTGTTTCCTGATGTTCCATCCTTGTGATATATTTTCCAACTATCTCTAGCAGAATTTTTTATATCCATATACGTTCCTGGATATAATTCCCTGTAACTCTCTGATTGAACTATAGTCCTGCCATCTTGGGAAAAGGTTGCTGATAAGTCAGCGGAATAAGATACTGACATTACTTCCGAGTTTTTAAATTCTCCCAAAAAGTGAGGGGGGAAATACCTAGATACAATTTCTGATTTTCCAGCCCTAGGGTGAATTTCAATAAGGTAATATGAGCTTATTCCTTTTCTAAAATTATCCATAGCTTTATCAATAGCTTCACATATTATTTTTGTATGAAACCCGACTTGAAAAGGCCTAGACTTTCCAAATCTCCATGCGTATTTCATAAATTCAAGGTGGCTTTTTCTTGCCTTTATCTTTTCTTTTTGTTTGAGTAGTTTTATTAGTTTTAATTTATCGGATTTGGTTTGTACCACTACTAGAGCTTTTCAGCCCAGACAGAGATAGCATTTTCTTTAAGACAATCAAACCCTTTCACTTTTAATTTAAATCTAAGATTATTCCATTTAGTATTCTGATCTGTAATAATAGATTGAAAAGATGATTCTAGTTTAACTTTCCTAACCTCTGCAAGCTCTTTTATTTCTCCAACAAAGGATCTAAAGACTACGATTATTTCACCGTTTAGGATGTCGTCATCTCCTGTTTTAAATGCTTCTTCTAATTGCTTGATATATTCTTTATTCTTTTTCATTTCCAAACCACCTTATTTGATTTATTGCGATTGTTCCACATCCTGACAACTTCTTCAGCAAAAAAAGCATCGGTTCCAACAATCAAGGTTGATCCATCAGGGAATTCTATATTGTCACCAACATTAGTCTTAATCTCTTCCACCTCAGCCTGTTCATACTCATCACTATCTACTATTTCAATATCTTCAATAAGTGGTGGGGCTGTGGGTTCAAGATCCACTTTAAAATCCAGGTCAATTGTTGGACCATCTACCAGACTAACCGTATCGAGATCTAATCCGTTAGAAAAAATCTGTAATTCCTCCAGATTAAACCTTCCAGATTGACTTGTTATTGTCAGCAGCTTAGCCCTTGCGTCGTCTTCGCTATTGGCTTCAATTTCAACAACTGGAACATCACCAAGATAATTAAGGTTATTGATTAGGATGTCAGTTCGTTGAGTTCCATCCATGACTTTATTACCCCAGACAATCCATGGAACCATAAGACCGTATTTTTTCAATGAGTTGGTTAATTTCTTACGATCTTTTTTACTCATAGATTTAATATCACCCTGGATAATTACCAGGTCCTTAATGTTTCTTGTTGTATTGCATTTACATGTTATTTTCATAATTTTTCTACCTCTTTGATCTGTTCCGGGAATCTCTCCATGGTCTCATATATTAAATCTTTTATTAGATCATCCATAGCTATATTATGCTTATTCATAAGTTTCAGCAAATGGAAAAAGGCATCGCCTAATTCTTTTCTTAATTTATCAGGCCGTCCAATACCACGTTCCATTTTAGAACACTCGACTTGTAGCTCTGCGAATTCTTCCATAGCGTGAATATACGAGAATGGAGATACTTTAACTATTTTCTTTAGATATTCCATTAATTATCCTCTGGCGCTTTGATATAGTTTTTTGACTTCAGTGGTGACATATTATCAAGCTGATAAAAATATTCGCATGTACTATTATTGTAACCCGTAAAGATAACACTTTTTAAAGATTCTTTATGCCTCAGTTTATCTCCGTTATGCCATGCAGGAAGCACCGAGCAGCAACTCGCAGGATATGGATGGTTAAATTTATCATAAAGCCATGATCCCTTTTTGTCATGGACTTTAAATATTGAGTATTCACCGTCTAATGGATCTGTATATTTTACATACTTATTCATTTAGAACTCCGCATGGGGTGTTGCCTAGAAACATATAGCAACGAGTAAACTTCTCAAAACTAACCCATCCGGTTGCAATATAAATATTTTGTCCATTGCATAGCGGATTTGCATTTATAGCTGTTATCATCCCTGATGACTGATAACCTCCGTCAATCTTTGCTTTTACTGTTTTCCCCACCAATAAACTTAAATCATCAGTCTCGTTATATGGTCGATAGGTTGGCTCTTTTATTTCTTCGTAAAAATTCCAGGTGCTCCCGTTTTCATCTATGGCTTTATTTTCGCTATCAATATGAATAATTTCCATCTTAACAGCATCTTCAGCACTGTCCCAAACCCACATCTCTACACTTTTCTTTAAATTTTCTATGCTCATAAATAATTCTCCTATACCCCATATTATAAAATAATTAACTATTAGTCAAGAGTTTTATTTGTTCATCCAGCTGCTCTTCGGTAAGCTGCTCATCAGGTGTAACTATCTTTTCGGGTGTTTTATCAAAAGCCCACTGCATCATGGATGCGGTGTTAGCCATCTTCCCTGTTTTATAGTCCTCAAGTAAAGCCCTAGCGAAAATCTGAACAGCAATAGGAACATCATCAGCTTCTACTATTGCTACCAGCTGGTGCTTATCGTTGTTGAACAATAGATTTTTAATTAAGTATGCCGCGTCGCTTTCTCTGATCCCCAGGTCGATAATAGTTTTTCTTATATTTTTAGATAATCGCCTACGCTTAACGATAATGTCATTGTTGCCCATTCCCTAATTATCGCTTAAATATGGAAAATCGGCAAGTATTAGAAGTGTAAAATGTTCTAAGTGGTGTTTGGAGGGGTTAGAAGCAGTTTGTATAACTGCCGTAATATTTAAAAGTACACTATATGAATAAATATGCAAATATATAGTATATTATTGCAATATTCATATAAGAAAGCGTTTAAAACTTAGTTTCTATGCATATATTATGAATAACGTAAACAAGAATGTAAATTCTGGGGGGAACGGGCTATATATAAGATAAAGAATTCAAGATCTAATACCAAAAATTTTATTATAGGAGGGTGTCACCGCCGAATTTACAATAAGGCTAACATTACTATTTAACTGTATATATTATATATACTTTTATATAGAATTTATATATATAAGGGGGCTTTTAGAGGGTTTTAGCTTTTGAAGATCTTAATTTTTTTGTAAAAAGTAGGGCAAGCCCTTGTAAAACGGTGTGCAGTAATTCTTGTTATCTTAATTATTTATATAAAATAACTAATTATTTATATAATTATATATTTACATTATTTAAATAAAAGTTTACTATTGTGTAATAAGGAGCTTGCAATGAAAAAGCAATATAGTATGAGTTTAGACTCGGGAGTGATGGAAAAATTCAAAGATGATTGTAGGATTAATGACCAGAAATATTCTACCAAGATACAACAGTTAATAAAAATGTATCTTTCTGGTCGGATTATTATGGATGGTGATGCTGCTCAATCTTTAGAGGAAACAAAGCAATCTATAGCAAAATTCAAGAAGATTGTTAATAACCTAGAGGTGGCTGTTAATGGATAATAAGATTAAGGAGAGTTTAAAATGACAATTAAGGAACTAGCAAATTTTACAGCTCGAACAGAGAGAACAGTCAGGAGATGGATTAATAAGGCTGAATTGTCATCGGACACTTTGACTGCTAAAATGTCCGATGCTATGAATACAAACAAACCAAGTGATTATACTCTTGATGAAACTGAACAGATATTGAGATGTAGCAGTTTACCTAAAATTGTTGTTGATGGTCTCATGCAAAATGCCAGACAGGAATCAACGGTTATCGCCACGAATAAGGCTGATAACCCTAGTATTATGATGGCTCAAATGTTTCAGATACTAATGGATCAACAACAGAAACAGCAAGAACAAAATCAAATGTTTATGACCACGGTTTTAAGTGAAATTAAAAACATATCTCAACCTCTACAAATTGAAGCACCGAAAGAGGATTATTTTTCATTAGTGGCTTATTGTTCGTTGAACCATATTAAAACGAACAGATCTGAATTGGCTATGCATGGACGGGAATTAAGAAAGATGGCTGTTAGTAAAGGTCTTGAATTAAAAAAGATTCCAGATGAAAGATGGGGTGAAGTTAATTCATATCCAGTTGAAATTTTAACAGAATACTTTGCAGTGTAAGGGATATTGAAATGAATAACATAGAATTAATTAACATCAATGAAATTAAGGTAAGCTCTATTAACCCCAGGAAAATAGACAAAAAAGGTATGGATAAACTCGTTAAATCTATCAAAGATTTTCCAGAGATGTTAAACTAAGATGTATTGTAATCGATGAAAACATTAGAAAGAACATTTAACCAGAACAAGATTAGAGTTGTAACTATTTCAAAAGAACCTTGGTTTGTAGTTGCAGATATTTGCAAAGTGTTGGGATTAAGAAAAAAAGATTTTGATGAAGGTCAAGTAAAAGCCCTGTTAGCTCTCGAAGCTATGGAAATGTTAAACCTACACTATAATCCAGTTGAAGGGTTTATGGAGTGCAAAGAGAGTCTTAAAAAGACATCTATAAAAGTTCTGGAAGTTAAAAATAAAGGGATATTGAAATGAATAAAGTAATACTAGGTGATTGGTTAGATAACGATATAGAAGACAAATCAATGGATGTAATTATGGCAGATCCTCCATACTATAATGTTAAAGGAGACTTTGATTTTATCTGGGCAACTTTTGAGGAATATTTAATCGATGTTGAAAAATGGGCTGTTGAGTGTAAGAGAGTTTTAAAAGATAATGGTTCATTGTTTTGGTGGGGTCATGCTAAGAAAATTGCTTATGCTCAAATTATATTTGATAAGTATTTTAATTTAGAAAATAGTTTAGTATGGAGAAAAACGGACTCTATGCAATATCAATATTATTCACCTAATTTGGCAAGGTCTTTTAATAATCATAATGAGAGATGTTTATTTTATAGTAATGAGATAGAACAAACAGGAAGAGAGTTTATAGAAAAAGAATATATTGCACCATTAAATCCATTTAGTATTTATTTAAAAGAAGAGTTTAAAAGAGCAAATATAACGAATAAAGAAATATCAAAACTATTCCCAAGTAAAACTGGAGGGCTTACAGGGTGCGTTTCTAATTGGTTAAATGGCGACAATGTAATCACAGAAGAACAATATTTAATAATAAGAGAACATCTTAATAATGAATATCTACGAAAAGAATATGAAGAGTTACGAAAAGAATATGAAGAGTTACGCCGACCATTTTACAATGCTTTAAAATTAGAAGATGTTATAACTCAGAGTCAACAATCAAATATTACAAAACTATATAAGCATGATACTCAAAAATCTATTAGTCTTATGAAAAACTTACTAGAAGTCGTAACCACAACGGGATCCCAAATCCTAATCCCATTCGGAGGATCAGGAACAGACGTTGAAGCCTGTATTGATCTAGGATTAAATTATACTTGCTTTGAAATTGATCCTAAACACTATGAAACCATTAAGGCAAGAGAAAAAGAATGTTTAAAACAACCATCACTATTCTAACACTCTTGACTAAAAAAGAATTAAACATTATATTTAAATCAAGTTAAGGAGAAATTATGATACTAGAACACTTAAGAGAATCAGCAAGACAGGCACACAGTGGCACATCATTTTCACCAGAGAAACGTGGTAATGATATGATTAAGATCTATTCTGAAGAATTGGAGTCAGATTTAAGAGAATTAGGCGATAATGCAGGAAACTACAAAGAAAAGTATATTGCTAAATTATCAACCTATTTCAGCCGTAAAGGGCGAACTATAAGCCCAATGATAACTGGAGGGAGTAATTTCCCTGTAGCTCGTAATCGTAAGGCTATTGATTCAGAAATGAAAGCATACCACGATTTTATGTCATGGAGAGAGCGATATTTTAAAGCAGTAAACAGAGTTCCAACTCCATCACCTGAAGAAGATCTTGATAATGCGGTTGCTGATTTAGATAAATTAATGATCAACCAGCAGAAAATGAAAGATGCTAATAGAATTATCAGATCTAAAAAGTTTGATAAAATTATTTTACTAGAAGAAGCTGGATGGAGTAATGAATCGGCAATAAAGATGTTAAAAGAGGATAGTTTTTCATTCCCTTCATATTCATTAACCAACAATAATGCAAAAATTAAAGCTCGTAAACAGAAAATAGAGATAATGAAAAATCGTATTGAAACCAAAGAAACTTTTGAAAAGATAGAATTCGAGGGTGGATATATAGACATTGAAAGCGATCGTGTTATTATTAAGCATGAAGAGAAGCCAGACAGAGCCGTTATTGATAAAATAAAAGCTCGTGGTTTTAGATGGTCTAGGAATTATAGCTGCTGGTGTAGAAAGCATACAGCAATGGCG
>Ga0207997_1000502_pt1 | contig 19968 bp, 29 predicted proteins | sample AntAceMetag02UKN_FD_184777 | JGI IMG/M metagenome (GOLD analysis project Ga0207997, IMG submission 184777) | Saline lake microbial communities from Ace Lake, Antarctica - Antarctic Ace Lake Metagenome 02UKN (SPAdes) (version 2) | ecosystem: Environmental > Aquatic > Non-marine Saline and... | reverse complement strand
AAAAAGATGATAAGCCACCAAATCTTCTAAAAAGAAAGCCTAAACCGTGCTGTAAATAATCAATTCTTATTTGTATTGTTGCTCCTTCTCCCATATATTTAATTTAATAATAAATCTATTGTTTAGGGTTTATCATTTAATTTAATAATAAATCTATGAGTAGTTGTTTAGTAGGGTCTGATTGGTTATCTAGGTCTTCTTTTAAGTTCCAAACATCAATTACTTTTTGTATCTCCCAAAATTCAGAAATTTTTTTTAAATCTTAATAGTCTTTGTATTTTTAATAGCTAACTTATTTAAATCCTCGTCTATATATTTGCCGACCGTATCAAGCGTAATTTTGAAATCCTCGTATAATATCAAGTATTTCAACGTCTCAATTATTCTGTCGTCCTCATATCCGACTAGGTTTTTCGCGGCGCGCAAGTTCCGGCGGATAAACGAGCCCTGCTGTTCTTTGCTAGTAAACACGATTTTCTTGGCTTTCGCGAATATTCCAATAATATAAATATGCCTCTGTTTATCTTTTAATAAATCTGGTATTACTTCTGCGGGCTTGCCCGCAATACTAGCCTTATCTAATCTTACCTTATCTAACCTAGTCTTATCTAATCTATACTGTGGCGCCGACTGGTTGCCGATTGTATTCCAAACCTCTGTTACTTCTTTTGAATTTAACTCGCCTGTTTCATTATCTCTAATTGAAGTATTACAACTACGACAAATAACCGAGATATTACCAAGTTCGTGTTTACCACCTTTAATTAATGGAACATTATGCTGAATAGACGGTCTCGGACTTGATTTTGAATTATAATTAAGTTCTTCAATTGGTAAATCTTTCATTTTATTATCACAAATAGGACAATTTTTACCAACAAACGCTAATCTAATTTTATAATCAAAACTATATGGCAAACTACTCTCTTTTCTCGCTTTTTGTCTATTTTTTTGCCATTCTGGTTTTTTAACTGGCTCTATTTGTTTAACTGTTTCATTGTCTATTTTACTATTTTCTGTATATGATCTATTAGCTTTAACAGCAATTTGTGATTTTTCTTTAAGATAATTAGTTTTTGTATATCTATCTTTTCTTATTAAATTATGTATCAACCAGTGTTTTATAACACATACACCACTATCAAAAACAATAATAAATCTCTTTGCTATTAGAATTTTATAATCATCATCCTGACCACCAACCATTTTTATTATTTTTTTAGGATTTCCTACAAAACCATCATCATCAGCCCGAATAGCTAAATGCAAATATAATGCCTGAGTTGATAAAGGCATATCCATAAATGCGTCAGTATCTACTATTTTTAGACTAACCATTCGTTTTGTGGCCATATTTTTATAATTTTTATAAATAAAAAACCCTTAGCGAAGTGGCTTAACGGAAACTATTGAGAACCGCCAAACCAAACGATGTGGGTTTGCACCTCGCTAAGGGATTTTTAATTATAATAGTAATTCTAAGCATATTATTGTTCGTTAAAGTTATCCACACTATATTCATTATATTAATATTATATATTATTTTTATAAAAAAGTCAAGTTTTGTTATCCACAATTTACTCACTACTATATTTAACTTCCTCATCAGGACACGCCCATAGACGCGCCCTATCAAAAAATTAAAACAGATTAAAACGGAAGATTTTTAACCTTAATATCATCATCTTGCCTTTCGTTTACTGGCGGTTCTTCGTTAGGTGTCGCAGGCGATTCCTCGTCAACCTGAATATCTTCCTGAACTTCCTCGCCAGTTATCTCAGCCTTTTTCCTCGCAATGAATTTTGCGGGATGCTCCAGTTTAGCAATCTCCTCCCTCTCCTCCGCTGTCAACTCGCTGGGCGGGGACGGTAGAATGTTGTACGTTCGCTTCTCATTCTTGGCCTTCCCCTCTATCATCCTGACGTTCAGATCGTACGGAAAGACACCAGATGCGTCGGGCTGAAAATGATACTCTTCAATAGCAGTAACATCATCAATCCCTTTTAAAACAGTGTAGCTTAGCTTGCCCTCCTTAATCAATCCGTCTCTCCTATCTATAACCCAGCAGAAGTAGGTAGGGCTAGCCTTAGCCTCGTCGCACTTGTTGCAACCCTTTTCTTTGCCAATGCAAATCTTATATCCCTCGCCTGGAGTGTAATGTTGTCCGAATACCTCTAACGGCGACACAATCCGTAGCTTGTTGTCTCCTTCCTCAAAGATGAAGAACTTTGAGCTACCTCCTGGAAACTTTTTATTGCCATCTTCGATGGTCTTGTTTAAAACTCCCATAGATTTTTAGTTCTTAGTTAATTAATTAATTATTTTATCCGACCTTTGTTTTTTAATTTTTTATTTCTTTTTCTTGCTTATCTTAATTATTTTATTAGTTAAAGCCTTAAAAGAGAACTCGGCCTCGTCGCAACCATCGCGCGCTACTAGATTTATTACTTCTTGCTTTGCTTTATTATAGCCAATTCGTAGTTTAAAGTTCCACGTGCTTTTCCTCCTATAGTAAACCAAGATAATCTTTTTCTTTAAAAAATTCAGATTTTCTAGTTCCCCGCTGCTTAGCCATTTATTAAAATGATCCTTGTAATAATAAGCACTCTTTTTTCCAAAGTCTATTATAAGTTTTTCAATTATTTTATGACACTTCTCACATAACGTCTCCGTCCGGCTGTTCTTGCCGAAAATTCTCAAAGGCAGGACGTGGTGTTTGGTTAGATTCTCTTCGCTTCCGCATTTTATGCAATACTTCATATTACTTTTTCAAACTTTTTAAATCAAACTTCTCCGGAAATTTCTCGCTGTTCGGCGCTGCGTTCGGGTAGAGCAGGCCGAACATATTATGGACGGCCATAAATTCCTTGAAGTACTTATCTTGATCTATCTCAAGGAAGCTGTATTTTTTCTTTGTCTTGTTGCCTAAATGGAGTATCGCGGCCTTGCTTTTGCCTCCGTTGTCGGCCTGGTTATACGCGGACAGTTGTACCTTAGCGCTCGGGAATATGCTGTTTGAGGTCTTGAAGTCAATAATCCACTCCTCCCCCTTGATTATACACTTGTAGTCGAGCGTTCCCGCATACAGGGGCTTGTCGCTCCATATTGCGGCTTCTGTGGCTATGGTCTCGGGCTTGTACTCCTCGTACCAGTCTAAAAAAGCCTTTAGGCATCTGTGTACCTTAAGGCTCCTTTTCGGCTTAAATCTAGACGATATGTCTTCGCTTGACACAAATCCGCCATTTAATATTTTCTCTATGGCTTCGTGGACGAACGAGCCGTCCTCTCCGGCTTCGTCCCTGATTTCCTCTGCGCGCCTGCTCCCTACGTCGCCTATCCAGTTCATAAGGCCATACCCTACTGGGTAGACGCAACCAAGGATGTAGGTCACGGACGGCGCATAGACATCGCCTTTTTGGTAGAATCGCTCGTCAAACAAGACGACATCAACTCTCTTGATTTCCTCTTTCGTTAATTTTTTCATAGTTTTGTTCGTTAAATTTGTTAATATCTTTATCTCTTTTTATTCTTTGTCGTCGCCTCTTGCTTCGTATTCTCTCATTTCTACTCATCACAGAGGATCTACACATCACACAATATTTACTGCCCTTTGACTTCATATACTCATCCCCGCACTCCTCGCATTCGGAGGGGAATCCGTTTGTGCTTATTCTATTATTAGATTGTTGTATGGCCTGCTTAATTAATGGCATTTTATTATTCGTTAGTTGTTTCGCCGGTCGGCGAATCATTACTCGTTATTAACTAAAAACTCAATAATAGATTCCTTTTTAATCCGGTAGCGCTTATACTTCGGGTTGGTGCTGATGTTAACCGCCATAATCATACCCCTCTCTATTAATTTTTTGAGAGTTATCGGAGATTTAACTGGAAACCATTTCTGCTTCACCAGCTCGTCCGTTGTATAAAAATCTTTTTCAATGCAAGTGCTCATAAATTATATTATTAATAGTTATATATATTTAATTATATGTTATTTTATTAAACAAGTCAAGTGTTTTTTAAACCTATTTCCCCTTTAAATTCTATAAAATTCTAAAATTCCTTAAAGTTATGCACAGTTTGTTTAAAGAATGCCCTATAATGTTTTACAGTTTTTTAGATTGTCCGAAATTCCGGATCATATCCCAAATGCTTCCTCCACGTTTCCTCGCTTATTTTTCTCTTTTTCCTCACGAAATAATCGTCCGGCAGATACTTTGGATTAGTGGAATGGTTCTGAAATCTAGCCCGATGTCTCTTGACGCAGTCTTCCTTAGGAAGCTCATGCAAATCCTGCAACCTAATAAACTCAACCCCTCTTTCATTTATACTGATAAAGCTCCGGTAGTAAATTTTCCATAGTCTGATCGTCAGCGCCACATCGCAGTTCCTAGTGTAAGGGTATTCCTTTAGGCAATGCTCCACTTGGATTTTTAGATTCTTATGGTAATTCATATAATTATAAATAGATGCCTTTCCTTGTTTCGATAACACCTATATATTTTTTAATTAAATAACTTTGAAAATTTCTAGTCTTATCACCGGCCTTGCTGTCTAGATGGGAATATTCCTCAATCAACGTAGCTGCAACTTGCTTTTTGCCCAAGTCAAATGATCTAGGGGATATAAAAATTGTATCTAATACTGCCTCCCCTAATGTACCACTGTCTAAATCTGCTAAAACTACCTTATACTTATTAATATCAATTTCGTCTTTAAGAAAATCTAAACAAAAATCCAAAACAGTTTTTTGCGCTTCGTTCATTTTAAGTATTTTTTTCTCGCCATACCTATCAGAATATCCATAAATTTTTACTTTTTCTCTAAAACATTTTTTCAGCTCCTTAGCCAATCTGTTAGGTAAAACTATTGTCCTATCACTCATCTCGTTCCGAAAATATCCGGCCGTATCTTCCATTATAATCATTCTGCCCCCCAATACATCAAGCCAGTTTTTATTAAATTGACTGGAACCATACTCCCAGGCTAGTCCTCCCTCGTACTTTTTTTTAAACTTATCATAAATTTCTATAATCATCTCCTTATTAGCGCTTGTTTTTAAAAATCCAACTAATCTCCAATTCATATCAAAATCACTTTTAACTGTTCTGCTCTCATTGATTTCCATTTCATCTAAATCGTAGTGGAATAAACTTTCAACTGGCTTCTCGCACACTTTAATCCCCTTGCGATACATCACAAATTTTTCACCGCCAATAAACACCTTATTTTTTCCGTCTTCGTAAATAATATCAGTGCGCTTATCGCTGAAATAATTATTCCAGTTCTTGAAAACATCTTTAATTTTATCATTCATCTCGATAAAGAAAATAGTATTTCCTTTTTCCGCCTTCATCTTATTGGCCACATCTACTTTACAACTCCCCTCATCTAATGCGTTGCAGTAGATCTCCCTAATAGCAAACCAAGTTTTCCAGTCTACGCCCATATCAGTAGTTAAACTGGATAGTTGATTGTTGAATTTAATTACATCAAAATTCTTATCGCCGAATTTTTTCTTAACAGTATTGATTTTAATTTCATCACTGCCTGAATAAACTTTTAACTTTACTTTATCGCGGATCAAAACTGCAATAGCGTATTTAAGGCCGCTACCAAAATAACCTATCTTAGTTTTGTCGCCTCTTTTTGTGGAGGCTCCCAACAAACGGAACGCATTAATGTCTATCTCTTTTTTGTTAGAAATTTTAATGTAGACATTTTTTAATTCTGTCATAATTTTTTTTCATTAAGTTAATAATAATCTCATAAGTAGCCACTTACTCGCTCCCGTGACTGCTGAGTTTTTTTAAAACTTTTTCGTTCGTTCAGCCTAGCAAATAGCTACTCGGAAACTTTTATTTAATTTCTTTTAAATTAAATTGTTCTTGCTGAGAAACACCTTTTTCGTTATACCACTGCTTCTCTGAATACTGGAAAGCCCATTTTTTGCCAAACTTTTCAAACATTCTATCTCTTGCTTCCCCATAACCCTTAGCAGTTACAACGTGGAAACAATTTTCGTGTACTTGCCCAAACCCGAATGTAAAATAATATTTTTTTAATTTTTCTTTCCCCATAATAGTTATAAATTAATTATTATTGTAACTCTCGCACATTTAATTTTTGAACACCAAATTTTTTAGCTCTTTGATAGTTAGGACAGTCATCTCCTTTATCTATCCCATCAAGACATTCATCATCGTAGCCAGCATACCAATCTATTCTATTCTGATAACGAATATTTGTTTTGTCTAAAACTAAGCATTCACCTAATTTATCAACGTGCAATACCGTCCCGTTTTTAAAAGCATTAGTAGCGCATATATTTTGACCATTTCTCCATAATACGCATTGATCTTGATTACTTGCCCCTATACAAGGTGTTTTATCTGTCTGCTCCGGAGTTGAAGTATACATAGTAACCTCCCGGATTGTTTCATCTTTGACTTCATAAAGTTCAAATTCAGGGCGCGCCTTAGTATTTATGCCAACTATTGTTGAAATCGTTGTCAGACGCCCGTTCTGTATTATAATTAGCACTCCTAATAAAGTTGCCCCTATAATAATGCCCCACTTTATTAAATTTTTGTTTTTGTTTTTCATATTTTCACCTCCTCGCTATTAATAATTAAATCTAGTGAGCCTAAGATTTAATCGTAGGCTCTAAGAGGTAATTATTTAAGTATTTTTGTTAAAATTTCCTTTATTTGTTTATCCATATTAAATTTGATGGATAATACCCCCAGTTATCCATAGATTAAGTTTTAATAGTCGGTAATATTTCCACCCTTTTGCAAATTTGTTTTTCATTTTATTTAAATTAATAATAAGTATGTATAGTTATTATTTACAAATATGGTTTAAGATATAATAAACACCACATTTTTTACAATGTTTTAATTTAGTTTTTGTTTTATAAGATTTTGGTGAAGTCATCTTGTCCAATGAATCTGACAAAATGTTTTCTAAATCTTTAGTTTTCATAAGTTTATATATTAGTTTATCTTATTGCTCGATTTCATAGATTTTAAAATTTTTCTTGGCTGTCATCTAATGCAGATTTCATATCGCTGATATTTTCAGGAAATTCGTCAAAGTTCTTTTTGTCCAAGTCGTAGTCCCTGCTTATTTCCTGCCCTGTTTTTTTATTTGTTATAGTTATTGTATAAACCATAATTTTGTCTGTCTTTGTTTCGCTGGCCGGCGAAACAACTAACTTTAATATTTAAACTAATTATAATTAAATTGGGTAGTTAACTCCGGCGCTTATTAGGCTCCCCGGCGCCATAGCTGGTGCTCCAGAAGTAAAAGGTATGGTCTGCAAGTAAACCGTCAAATCTTTGACCCTTATACTATACTACCCTTAGTTTGTTTTATGATTTTATAACCCACTTTTTTTATCCAAAATATCATATAATTGAGTTACAACAATTTTAATATCTTCGTCTTGGCTGTGATTTAACACATCAATTAATTTAGCCGCTTGAGTGATTGAAGTAATTTTGATTTTTTGATTTTTCATAAATTTAATTTTAAAAATTAATAATATTATTTTATTCGCTCTGGAACTCCACGTAGTTCCAGTAGTTAATGTAGTTGTCTGTGCATCCATTTAGGTCGCCCTTTTTAAAACCCCAGATCTTCTCAAGAGCGCTCTGTTTTTCTTGTCGTTTTGCTTTGGGCATAAATTTAATGTTTGTTAATTTTTTATATCTACTTATACTATATACCCAAAACAACAAAAGGTCAAGCGTTTTATATGTTTACATAGGCTATTTAATTTGTTTTAATGTTAGCAATTTTATGCTATATATAAAGAGTTATCCACAGTTGAATTATATAGTTTTATATATCTATAAAAAAATAAAAAGTTTGCTGTTAATAACTTTTCTGCCCGAAAAACACAAAATCCCCGTCCGAAATCGGACAAGGATAATGTGAAAAGTGCTTTTTAGTTTTGAATTATTTGCCTAGTTTTTCTCCTAGTCTATCAATCGTTCTGATCCCGACAGAGCCAAGTAGCCACACTAAAAGTGGAACCATAACTTCTTCGGGTAAAACTTCCAATAAATTAAGAAGAATAGCAACTGATACGATTGTCAGTTTCCAAAACCTAACACTTTTAAAAAACAAAAGATGTTTCATCATAAGTTTTTCTTTATGTAAATTATTAATTAGGCAAACGGCTTTTTGCCACTCTTGAACTCGTCCTTTTTCAGCCAGCCCCAGTTGTAATACATAGCCGGGTTCTTAATAGCCTCCCTGTCCCAGCCACCGTATGTACAGGCGTTTATCTGCTCATGAGTGGGCATCCTTTTTAAATATCTAATCAGCGACACCATCACCTTAATCTCGTTCTGATACGAACCCCAATTCCGCCTCCGGCCGTATCTATGCCAAGCATTAGACTTATTCCACCCCTTAGGGAAATATGGCGATGGGTCTATCGCTCCGAAATATCCATTATCGTGATTAAGCGTCTTTCCATCTCTGATTCTTTTCAAGCCAAAATGTAGGTGGGTTCCGGTCGTATACTTTCCGGTATTGTCCGCCCAGCCTATAAGCGAACCCTTAGGAATATTCTCCCCCCTTGCAACGTTAACTTCTTTAAGATGATAGTGCAAAGTCTTTATTCCATCTCCTTTCTTGTTGCTTATTAGCACAACAGTACCACCCGAGTTAGGATTCATGTCGGAGTATTCCACATAGCCATCGTGTGTAGCCACCACAGGACAGCCATTTTTGGCACGAAAATCAAGTCCATTGTGCCCGTCTAACCCAAGCTTCTTATAGAAGTCAAGATAGTTTGTTCCAAAAGGTTGTGTTACAAATATGTCTTTTAAAGGTAACATCAAACTTATCTTGAGGTTAGACGGACTTTTTTTGTTAAACATTTTTTTATTGTTAAATTAATTAAATTAGTTATTTGCTTGACAAATTTTAATGGTATGTTATTATGTAATTAATGCCATACTACTTTTTTAAAATTATATTTTAATAGATATATAGAGGGAAACCTCGCAAAAAGACACTTGTAGTGTGGCATTACGTAGTGTCTTTTTGTTTTATAACGACTATCTTTAACGAACTTTAAAAAAAACTTGTTAATAAAACATTGATGCCGTGGTTAGGTAGGGCTATAATCTTTCCAGCCTCCACGGATATGCCCGATTGAATGGAAAGTGAAAAGGATTGGTTGGTGTTCCGAGACTACACACCCGGCGGGAAGAACCTTTGATGAATAGCAATGACTGATAGTTTATGCTGAATATCTATTGACTATCAGAATGAGGGTCAATATTAGCTACGGCGATATTGATACAGAATAGATTAATTTGAGCCGATTAAACGGAATTACTCAAATGAAGAAGCCGTAAAGAACGGTGCTGTGTTTTTCTAAACAGGGCATTTAGGACCCTTGCGACAAGAAGAAATAAAAATGACTTACTATGAACAATCTACTCAAAGAAATAATACGTTTATCTTATAAACATCGTTTTAGTATGTATTACAAGCCAGGATTATGTCTAATAAGAGTTTATTACGGAGATGGGTCTCAACATAAAGAAACAGGAAAAACTATAAATGAAGCCTTAAAAAAAATGGTAGATTATTTAATAAATTAATATAACAAACTTATGGAATTACTTACAAACACTTTTTTAGGAATTATTATTATTATAATTGTTTCTATTTCAATAGTTATGATAGCTAAATTGGTAGGTATTACAGAAGAAATGATTGACAAATTAATTGGATGTACAGCAATAGCGCTTACTATCATCTTTTTTGGATTTATAATCGGCTTAATAATGACTTATTCTTAATTTATATATTAATAAATTATAACGAAAAAATATGGGGTACATATATATAATTCTAATTTTAGCACTCTATTTCCTGCCAACGTTTTATGCTTATCACCGGAAGCATAAAAATGTTGAGGCCATTTTAATTCTCAATCTGTTTGCCGGATGGACTTTCATCGGTTGGTTGATAGCGCTGATTTGGAGCGCAAAAAAATAATATTTAATATACTAACAAACAAATTTATGAAAAAACAAATTTTAATTACGGTTGCGGCTATTTTAATAATAGGCGTAGGTACGGTCTCTGCCGCCACATACATCGGGAAAAATCTCTATACGGATGGTTCTTTAACTGTTCTTGAAAAAGCAACGTTTATGAGCGACGCAGAATTTCACGGCGACGTCGTTGTAAACGACGGGAATTACATCAAGTTTCCGGTTATAACGTTAATAGAACCATCAAATCCAAACTTTGTGGATTTTACTAAGGATGATTGTAGCAAAATGGAACACGTTGGAAGAGCATTTGTTCGTTATAGAGAAGGGTTATCAATCGCTAAATTTTTCATCTGCGCAGAAATCAAGAAGGGAGAATTTTGGTGGTTAGTGATAAATCCAGGTTTTTAATTCTCCGCGAATACAATTAAGTATGTTCCGTATCTTTTATGATACTTTTTTTAATTCATATAATATTGTTGTCAACCAAACGAACCACCACAAACCAAAGGCGGCAAAAAAGTATAAAATAAAATTATAAATATACTTCAAAATTTTTTTAGTTTTTTTTGACATATAATTAAATATTAAGCGGCAGTATAACTTTCAAGTTTCTCAGCATTTATATCTTGCTGTCTTTTAATTGCCATAACTTTATCGAAAATTCCAATTTTAACAGGTTGAATAACTAAGTCCATTCTATCTATTCTGTAGGTGAATTCTTTAATAACCATACCTTCCTCAAAAATACTATCTTCAAATCCTTCTATCTTGACGGTGTCGCCGACCTCTATGCTTTCTATATCATAGCCATACTCGTTTTTATTATTATCTAATAAAGTAAGCCTTACTTCTATGTCTGGCTCGTTCATTGTGTCAATTATGTTAGCGGCCTCCTCATCCATAGTTCCAGTGTCTCCGTAATACTTTTCAGACTTTTGTAATACTCTACGTCCAAATTCACCCTGAGACGCCGCATTATTATATTCCCTATAATTAGTTGCTGTTGTTCCATCATCTAAAAGAACGGTGTTAATCATTCTTTCCATATTTTTACTAACTTTAATTTCATTAAATTGTTGTTGCCAATAAAACGTATGCGTTATTGTGGTCGGTTTAGCTTTAAAATGAAAAAAATTATCAGTGTCTATAAACCAATACCAACCGGCAGGGGACATTTGGCGTACTCTTTCAATGGCATTTAAATAAGTTTCCGCGTCAAATGTATATTCTATATTAGAACTTGTAGCATCAACATCGCCTCCGTTATAGTGCATCATAACATTAGAACTTTCAGCATTATATCTTTCCAAGATAGCTTTCATTATATCTCCGCCATCAGCGGCGGCTATGTCGCCAACAACAGTGGTTAGGCCAACAGTAGCTTTTGTATATAGCTTAGTCTGTAATGTATTCTTTAAAATATCAACAGCAAACTTAGTGTGATAGCCGAGTAAAGTGACATAGACTCCCTGCTTGCCATCGGCGCTAGCCCAAGGTTCGTAGCTAGAGATATATCCAATATAAATTCTTTTACCAGTAACATCATTAACAGTAGAAGTATTAGTGTCTTTATCGTAAACAAAAATTTCAACCCTGTTATTTAGACGAACATCAACGCCTTCGCCAAAATCACCAAATTCTCTGGCTAGATTTATAATACATTCGCCAAAGCCACCATTAATTTTTTTGGAAAATTGAACAAAACTAGCGTCAGACCAATCTTCCTCAACTAAAGTTCCTTCAGGTGAATAAATATTATAAAAAATAGTTTTATTTATTTTCGCTATTGACATAATTATAAATATCTAGGTATATAATCTATAACAGTTGGAGCAGATAAATCACCAAGATTTCTACCTCCAAAATATAATTTAAAATAAACATCATTTGCAAAATTGTTAGTCCAATTAGTGCCACTATCAACGGACGAAGCATAATTTCCCTTACTGTATGGATCAGTTCCATAATATTCAACAAAATAAGAGTTATTAATATCTCCACCATCAGATTCTTGCTTAAAGACCATCCAATATTTAGTATTACCAGTTAAACTAAAATTAGCAGTTTCATATAAAGTATAAGTCGTGTGAGATGTAACGCTAGCAGGAATTATAGAAAAATCAGCAATACTAGCACCACTAGGAGCACCACCATCATCGGCATATATATCAACCCTTAATGAATTAGGCGGAGCACCATTCTTCTCAAGATAAACCTGTATAGCTATATAGGTATCATCCGTGTGTTTCACCATAAAACTTTGAGCAAGATAATTAGCTCCAAAAAGATTAAACTGAGCACTAGCACCAGTTTTTCTACAATTTTCTATTTCAATCATACCAAAATCAATCATAAAATCTATACCTGAACCAAGCACCATTCTTGGAAAAGTTCCATAATAATCAACAGCAGTACCATCAACTGTAACTGCTTTAGCATTAGCGTCAATTACTAAAACCTCACTATCTAAAAAATTTCCAGATTTCGTAACAATTATTGAAGTATCAAAATCATATACAGTGTCATATATTCTAAGTTTAACGCCGCCAACCACGCAAGCATCAGTAAAAGTAATAGTACATCTTGCTTTCTGTTCGGGAGCGCTTCCAACTGTAATATTATGAGCAGCAGAATAATCAGTTGTTAAAGTAGCACTATAAATACTTGTATAACCAGTTGCCTTGCCAACTCCTTCAACTACTATAAAGTCAGCCTCATAAGGCAAAAAGGTTAAGTTATAATAATCCCCTGTCAAAGTATGGCTGGCGCAATTTGCGACATATCTTCTTAACACCCCACCGTCCGGGGTTATATCTAAATTTTTATTTCTCCTAGAGAATAACTCCTTAAAAGAATCAACCGCGATTTGCAAGGCGGCCGGAGTGGCCGCAGAAATAAAGCCCTTAACTATAATATGCTTAACGCCATATCTGTCGTAAACAATAATGGCGCCATCTTCCGAAGCATAAGGCACAAGAGTAAATTCTCTTGGTGGAGCTGACTGATCTTTAGCATATTGTAAATGATAAGTGGAATTTACTAATTCCGTACTATCATATTTAACTGAATACATATTACATTGCCCCTTGCTCTGTTAACAGATTGGCTCTGTTAATAGCAGCAATTATATCATTTTTTAATTGTTCAATATTTGAAATATTTGCATTTCTAAAATCAAAATTAAAAGTTTGGCCTACTCCACCTCCATCTTTATGCGTAGGAAGAACCGTCTCCCCTCCGTGTGCCATTATCGGTTGTGGACTGCCTATCGGGCCTGGGACAATACCGCCCCTATCAAAAAAAGGCACTCCTTTAATATTACTCTCTCCTCTCCAGCTTCCACTAAGAACACTTCCGGCTTTTTCTTTAGCTGTATTTATTCTTTCTATTACCCAATTTATTTTTTCAATAATCCAATCAATGCCCCCTGCAATCGTATTTTTAATTCCACTCCAAACATCAATTACAACATTTTTTATACTATCCCAAGTATTAGTCCAAACATTTTTTATAATGTTTAGTGCTTCTTCGACTGTTTGACCTATTAAAAGCCAAATCTCAGATGTTTTTTCTTTAATTATGTCCCAATTTTTAACAAGCAATACTCCAATTGCAATTAAAGCAGCAATTACAACAATCACCAAACCAATAGGTCCAAGTAAAAGAGTAAATCCAGTAATAATTGCTGGTAACGCTAATCCTAACAAACCAACAATAGCGACTAGACCAGCCAAAGCAGCAACTACTATAATTATTACTTTCGTTAATTTTGGATTTTCTTCTATCCAATCAGCCACTTTTTGAATAACAGGTAAAATCTTTTTTAATACTTTGTCAATTATTGGTAAAAATATATTTCCAAGAGTTTCACTAGTTTCTTTTAATGTCGCACTTAATTCTTGTTGTCTTCTAATGAAAGAATCATTATTTGCTTCGAAACCACCAATAGCGTCAGCAGATTGTTTTGTTGCTTGAATATATAAAGCTTGTGCTTTAACTACTGCAGCAACACTTGGTTCAAGATTATTAAATGATTGACCTTGTTCAAGTAAACCTTCTTTTAATGCTACGGCTTCCAGTGTTGCAACTCTGGTATCTATACCAAATTTGAGCAATGGTTCAGATGAGCCAATCAAACCCGACCTAAAAGAATCTAAAACTTCTTTAGGGTCAACGTCATTAAAAGCTGCTATTTTATTTGAGAGGTCAAGAATTTTCTTTGTCATATCTGTCGCCTCATCCGTTGTAAATCCAATAGGTTTTAATAAATCACCTAATCCAGCGGCCATAGATACAATTTCAGACGTTGCACTTGGAAATTCACTTCTAATACCTTCAATCCATTTAAGCATCTCATCCGAATTTTCAGCAAATACAGTTTGAAACTTATTGAAAGCACCTTCTGCAATTGCAGCGTCTTTCACTGTTTTACCAATACCAGCTGAGATAGCAGTAAAAGCAGCAGTACCAATTACAGCCATTTTCTTAAAAGTTGGAGCTAAATCTTTTATCTTCGTATTTAACTTTTTTAATTCTTTACTCGCCTCATCTCGAGCAGTGAGTATTATTTGTAAATTCGCATTAGCCATTTTATTTAATTTTACTAAATTGTTTTTTGCTAATCCAATTTTTAATAGTAATAATATCAATATATGATAAAATATCATCTAATCTTTCGTCTCTTATTTGACTCGGTAGCCATCCATATTTCTCACTTAACATTTCCATTATTACCCCATTTGAAAGAGGTTTTTTTCCTTCAATTTCAAGGTCTAAGCTATCGTCTTTTTTTCTTTTTTTTTACTCAATTCATCTACTGCATCATAGATTAAATCACCATCTTCGGCACTAAGATTATTTATCCATTCTTTCGTAAACTTAATTTCTTTGCCATCACTATTAATTATTTTTTTAATAGCGAATTCTAAAAGCTTATATTTGCTTTCTAATAAAACATTTGAATCATATTCCTGTAATCCGTTAGTCCCTATTTTGGCACCTTTAATTAGGATATTTGTGATTTCCTCTTTTTCTCCCCAAGTTAAATAAGTATAAATCTCAACTTCATATTCAGGAAGCTTAATTTTTCTAATTTCTTTTTCCATAATTTTTCTTTTAGCGGGCTAACTGTAATAAGTTAGCCCACATATTATTTAATTATATTTCCTTAGTAGTTCTAATAAATTTTCTATTTTAAATTGTTAGTTAGCTAATTTCGTTTTTTATTAAGCTGACGTTGAACTAGACGTAGAAGAACTGGTAGAGCTCGAAGTAGATGAGCTGGTAGTCGTGCCTCCGACGTAATAGTCGTCTCTCTCGTTTATCAGGTAGCAGTCGTTAATCACCAAGTCAGTAGTGTCTAGGTCGTACAGCGCGGTGAAATTAATCGTCTGGGTTACGATGTCGTCTAGTGCGTGGTCAGCATCCCACTCGTCGAAGTCAACCTTGCTCAAATCTATTCTGAATGACGGGTTGGTTGTACCAATGGTCACGTCGGTGTTTACGATGTCAATCCTCATTGCCTTGTAGCCACCATCTAACATATAGTCTCTGTAAGTTCGGTTCTCGTAGTTCAACTCAATTTCGCCGGTAATAGTAAAGTTCTTGTTCATTATGTCAGTCGGCTGGACAGTCCCCAGGCAGTAGTTGTCCTCCAAATTCTTTGTAAAAGTCAAAGCCATCCTCTTGACGCAGATATCATCGCTGGTACCCAAGTCGCCGACAACATCCTCCAGATAGAGCTTCGCGTGCCTACCCAAAAACTTGTTCTCAGCAATGTAGGCCGCGGTGGAACTATCCGCTTGACTGGGTTTTGATCTGAAGCCAACTGTGTATTTAACCAAGTCCTCCGGCACCATCTCTATGGTGAGACTTTCAACCATCGACAGCTCAAAAATCAAATCACCGATTGGATCTACGGTGTGTACCGATAAGCTGTCGTGAGCATTATCGTTTTGGAGCGTGAAGGTATGCTTGTAAGCGCCTAAATATGCGGCTGAGCTGATGCCTCCCAAAGTGGCTATCATAATCGCTCCGAAACTCTGGTCTCCCATTTCAACCTCTATCTCGCCCTCTGCCCATTTCTGAGCAACCAATGACTGATCGCCTCCCCAAATACCTCCATAACCGGCGTTAGTTCTGGCCTTGGTAACCTTGTCCAGAAAACTAAAAGCGGTGGCGTTGAGCCATAAGGAAGCAGCTACTCCTGTTCCTCTGACACCCTCGACACCTACGCCTATCGACAATCTTCTTCCTATCCATTTTGGCATATTATTGGTTTTTCCCGACATACAAGCCTAAGACTTGGATATCGAGATTAATTAATTAATTAATTTTATGTTATTCGACCTTTATTTCTTTCCGTTTTTATTGTAAAGCGACCAATGTCGGATAGTAAAATACATCCCAACCAAGCCACTTAATGCGGCCACAATGACAGTGGCCATCAAAAATTTTGTTGTCCATATTACAAATCCCATCTGATTTTCCAAAACAGCAACCGAAGTTGATAGGGCGGTATAATCATCATTTAAAACTGTAATATGACTATTTATATCCTGTATTAATTCCATTATTTCCATACGTCTTTATTTTTATTTTATAAATATTTAAACTGTTAATTTATAAAGCGCTTAAGTCGACAGATTTAATCTTAAAATATTCAGTCCAATTTTGGCATATTTTTATTTATCAAAGACTAGATAAGTCCACCGATACACGACATCTTATTGCAATTTCAGCTACCCTGAAATTATCCTCTCGACCTGAATATCCCCAGACTGACGGCAAAGCGAATAGGTTGATAAAAGTATACCCAGTAGGGTTTACTATCCCAGTGAGAGTATAGTCTTTATCGAAATCATCCAAGACGCTGTCAACAAGGTTTCTAAGTATTCTGTCAGCGTCTGGCTTAGGGTCTTCTCCCGCCGGTTTTATTGTTCTATTAACATATAGTCTGACGTTGAAAGCGTAAATCCTCACGTTCTCCTCAGTCGTGTTATAGTCGCTGTCGTTCTCGGAGGGGGTTACCGTACAGGACGGGTCGCCGTCAAACTCCTCAACTTCGTAATTATATACATCCTTAATCAGTACATTCGCCTCTAAAATCGAAATTAATTTTTCTAATATGTCGCTCCACATAGAATTATTTTTTAACTATTACTTTTAACATTTTGTCCACTTCGACCTTGAAAATTCCCTCTATCGTCCGCACGGACCGATTGACACCAATTTCCATAAACGGAACTCCTTTTGTACCTGGGTGCATTACTTTTCTAACCGGATGTCTGGCTCCGGGCCAGAACAGGGCTTTCTTAAGTCTCGGCCTTATCTCATGTGGACGTGTCGACTCGTGGACGTATATGGCGTATTTTTTGTGTGGCTCTATTACTGCCTTTAACCGAGAAAAAGTAGGTCTTATGCTTCCACTTAATGCGCCAGTCTTTTTAGGTGTTACCCTCTTAATATTCTGTGTCAGCAATATGGCCGACTTATTTATGGCTCTTGAGAGACCGTTATAAACAAGTATTGGCGAATTCCTGAAATTTTTACTAAGTTCTTTCATTCCCGTCACCTTGATTGTTATTGCTACTGGCATATTATTATTTTGTTAACGAGTTTTTTCCGCTAATAATAATGTATAACTTATCGACCCAAAGGAACGCTCGGACTCTCCACCTGCTACCACTGTGTACTCGTTGCAATCTATGTCCCTGATCCTATCGCCCTGCTGCACGTTCCTACCGACATCTACATATATTCTGTACTGCTTGCCAAACACCCCGTCAGCTATCGACCGCTTGCTGTCCGTTGCCGGCTGGATATGTGCCATAGCCGAAGTCACGGTCGAAAAGCCCATCAGGTCTCCGCCTAAGTCCCTGTATCTTAATACTCTTATTGCCGTACGACATAAATGTTCTATTGACATATTTACAAAACTAAAAGTTTATAATTATCTAGGACCGGCTTTATACCCAGTCTAACCGCTGCCTCATCAAAGCTCCCGTAAGTTGCGGAGTAGTCACCTAGGCTCTCGGACGATATCCCGCCTTCCGCCCCCTGCCTGCCGACATTGACAATCTCGGCAACCAACTGAGTAGTAATTAGTTTAATATCATCTGGGACGCTAGCCTGGTAGCCGAAATCGGCTGTGACCTTAATTCTCTTTTTTCCTTTGGGCCACTTGCCAAGTTTAGAGCCCTCAGGAGCTAATTTAATAATGTGTTTCGGCGTGTCATTAAGGGGATATACGAAGTAATCCGTGTCTTCAGTCAAGGTTTCATCCACTGTTGAGCCATCCAAGCCAAGAGTCCAAACGCCGGACACCTCCGTAAAATCGTCTAAATAAAATGTCCTGCCGCCCGGGCCGTCATAGTACCTAGTCTCGTCCTCGGACAATTCAAACTCCCGCCCAGTATAAATCTCCACGTAATTCTGCGCGGCCGCTATCCATTCATTTATTCGAGAATCCATTGACCCATCTATATCTATGAGTAGGTAATCCTCGATTGCACTTTTATCTATGTACATTTATTTAATTTTTACTATGAATTAGTCTATGGCAATTATAACATAATGTTATGCCATTCCTAACATCATAAATATATTTTTTAAAATTATTTTTTATTAATTCCTTATCGGACTTAATTGGTCAAATAAAAAAGCCCAAAAAGTCGTCTGACCATTGGACGCGTGCGCCCTTCAAGGCGTGATCGGCATTCTAATTCCTCAGAATTAGGCGTTTTTAGGCTTCGTGAAGCTAAAAACGTCACCTTTTTTATATATAGAAATTGTTGATTAAATATTAACATAAATAAAATTAAAAGTCAACCTAAGTTGCCGCCTCCCTCGGAGGGCACGGCTTATTTAGATTGCATAATTGCGATTTGTAAATATTTCTCCTCGGCACATATTCGCCGATCAGCGAACTTGTCGAACTTGAAGTACTGGAAGATGTTGAACTCGATGTGCTTGACGATGACGAACTAGAAGTTGACGACGAAGAAGATGAACTGGTAGAACTGGAAGAACTGGAACTCGTTGAACTCGACGTTGAAGAACTAGAACTTGAACTCGTGGAACTGGAACTGGACGAACTTGTCGAACTCGAGCTACTAGAACTTGTGGAAGAACTGGAGCTAGAAGACGTACTAGAACTAGAGCTAGACGATGTTGAACTTGATGTGCTAGAACTTGTGGAACTAGAAGAACTGCTAGATGTGCTTGACGATGTGGAACTAGAGCTAGAGCTCGAGGTGCTTGAACTCGACGAACTTGATGTGCTGGAAGATGTAGAGCTAGAACTGGACGAACTTGTCGAACTCGACGTTGAAGAACTAGAACTTGAGCTAGTCGATGAGCTTGTAGAAGAACTTGAACTCGAGGATGTAGACGAGGAAGAGCTTGAGCTTGAAGAAGAACTCGTGGATGAGGAGCTAGAAGAACTAGTGGACGATGAGGAAGATGAAGACGTCGAGCTAGATGTACTACTGCTAGACGACGAACTGGTTGACGAGGAACTCGAAGAACTTGTGGACGATGACGAACTGGATGAGGTACTCGTGCTAGTAGATGACGAGGACGATGAAGATGTCGACGATGAGGAAGATGAAGACGTCGAGCTAGATGTACTACTGCTAGACGACGAACTGGTTGACGAGGAACTCGAAGAACTGGTTGAGGATGACGAACTGGACGAGGTTGATGAGGATAAACTTGAACTTGTAGATGATGAAGTACTTGAGCTGGAACTACTGCTCGTAGAACTTGAACTTGACGAACTGGTGGAAGAACTCGATGAAGACGATGTTGACGAACTGGTTGATGAACTGGACGATGATGATGTACTGCTCGAGCTAGATGAAGAAGTAGACGAACTACTTGAACTCGACGTGGATGATGACGTTGAAGAAGAGGAACTGCTACTGGTTGACGA
>Ga0207997_1000500_pt1 | contig 20027 bp, 19 predicted proteins | sample AntAceMetag02UKN_FD_184777 | JGI IMG/M metagenome (GOLD analysis project Ga0207997, IMG submission 184777) | Saline lake microbial communities from Ace Lake, Antarctica - Antarctic Ace Lake Metagenome 02UKN (SPAdes) (version 2) | ecosystem: Environmental > Aquatic > Non-marine Saline and... | reverse complement strand
CCTTTTTGAAAGCAACGATTCTTGGGCGTATTTCTCCATATGTATAGTTATCTGGGTCTACCTTCATGAAGACTATATACGAATACAGTGGAGCGAAATCATACCCAGTTCCCCCGAGAGCCGGGTCCCAGTCAGCATTAACGAAATTACCTTGGTCGTCAATAAGGTACTGTAGCTCCGTGTCTGCTGTCCCAGTGATCTCTGATGCAGACGTAGCAGCAGGCGTGTATAATTCTAGAAGCTTCTTAAAGAACTTGTTTAGCGTTAGCTTGGATATAAGCCTTATACCATATGGGGTTCCTTTCAGGTCATAGAAGTCAACAATGGTTGACGTTTCATGTCTCTGTGATTCTTCAGTACCAGCAGATAGTTTCCACCCAAGAGATCTAGCGATATACTTCAAGTACTTCCAGGGGGTAGTCCATATCCCTTGTATCTTTCTCAGATCAGCTTCATCTTCGTGTATTTCCTCTAACGTTGCTTGGACGGCATCCAAGAAGGTCTTGAGATGATCTTCATCGTCAAGCTCTTTGTACACATAGGGCAGAAGGTCGTAGATATTATATATCATGATACCGTTAAGGTTATCTCCCCGTCATTCATTATTTCTCCAGCCGACAACTCTATGTCAGCGACACCGGACCCGCCTGCTTCGGCTAGCAGCGTAATGGTGGAGTGCTCCACGTCGTCATACTCGTCGAAGAAATCATACAAATCGTGAATGTGTAGCTCGCTGGCAAACACGCTCTGGCTTAGGAATGCACGCAGATCTGTTTCAATCTCTGATAGCACGGTAGAGCTGTCTGCGTCATCTGCTAGCGTTAGTTCCGTTGATACATCAACAACAACAAATGTCGGAGCAAGCACCCTAACGTCTTCTGTTATCATCCTTATGTCGGCTAGATATGTACGCACCGACGCAAGCAGTGCCGCCCCCGGGGTATTGCCCCCTTGCGGGAGAACGTACACGTTTACGATGTTCGTGGATGGGTGATCTACGTCTATCTTGGAGATCTCTCCGAACGCTTCCAGCAGCCGCGAGTAGTCATCTCTAGTAACAGCCCTGCCACGGGTAACAACAAACGCTGGCATGTGTATCCTAAGCTCTTCGGCTGTCTCTTCATTAGCCCCACCTGTTGCCGCTAGCGTGTTGGTAACGCTTGCGATATTGGTGATCGAGCTAACCATCCGCGTCAATGTACTCGCACCGACATTACCCTCTACACCACCACCATTGGTGTAATCGACGGTTATCTGATCACCGATTAGAGGGATGTTGCCGTATACACCATCGCCAAACCTGACCCACGCATTGCGGTCAGAGTCTATCCACATCCTGAATCCATTGGCCTCGGCGGCCCATATCAGCGATACATATTCAGACCACTCCATACCGCCAACATAAACACTGATAGCATTTTCATCCTCTGTAAGCATAACTAGAGAGCCGGTGAGTAGCTTGTACTCCTGGTTCTTTGCGCCATCAGAAACACCTATAACCTGTCCTGCTATATGATGACCATGAACAGCACCAGTAGACCCACTGTCGGTACCAGCCGGAAGGTATAGGTGTTCATCAACCTCAAACACTATTCCATTATCCGATGTAGAGACACGTGTACCTATTGGTATTGTAGCAGACTTGGTGATGTCTGACTTGGTGAGTGTCAGATCAACTTGAGCAGCCGCAGCTGGGTGTGGATGATACCCGAACCATTCGGCGTGCCTACAGAGAGACTCGAACAGTCTCGCAGTGGTCGGGAATGATTCATTGGCAGTGACGTTCTGGTAGAACCTGGTCATATCGCCTATACCAGAGAACAACTCGATTAACGTAACTCCGAAATCAGTCTCCAGGTGGTCCGTCCACTCAGGGTGTTCTGCCTTTACGTAGGCGATCAGGTCAGCTTTAATGCTAGCATAATCAGCTGACGTATATTGTACAACTTTGTTAGACATTTTATCCCCTATCCTACGACAACCTCGACGCTATCTTCAACCTGTGTTTGTGTATTGAACAACCCAAGCCTTATCTTGATCCGCCCTTCGTCTGGGTCAGAATCAACCATGGTGAACTCTGTCACCACGACACGTGGCTCATATTCATCTAGTATCTCTTTGATCTCGCTTGCCGCCAACATCACGGTCTCTTCTGTGTTTGGCCTGAACATTAGATCGACAGGCTTTGCACCGAAGTCACGATTGAAGAACCGCTCCCCTTTGTCTGTGCGTAGCAGCTGCTCTATGGCCTGGGTGATGTGACTCATATCGTTCTCGCCAAGGTTCACAGTAGACACAGCAATCATGCCGGTGGGCGCTATCATAAAAGGGAAAGCTATTCCAGTGTACCCTACTTCATCTCTCTTCCAAGCCATTACTCTCTCCCGTTTGCGACCTGTTCCTCACCAGCATCAGCCTCGTTGCTGAATGCTCCATCTATCAGCCCAGCACCAACGGTTTTGATTTTGGCAACGTATGGCGTGAGCAAGCCAGCAGTGACAACGTTTGCGGCATCGACAAGGAATCCGAAGACACCCTTAATAACCGTGCTGGGGTCACTATTACATATGCCAGCTGCGATATCAAGTGCAGACTTAACCCCAGGGACGCTATCAACAACATCGCTGACCGCGCTTCCTATTACTTCGTCGGCGGCGCCCTTGACCACTTCTATCCCGGCGTCGATTGCACCGCCGAGAACATCGGAGGCTAGGTCGTCTATTGCATCAGCGATACCGGCGCCGTCAGCCCACTCTGTCAGCGTGTCAAAGGCATCATTAACAAAGCCAGAAGCTATTGCCGCACCAGAGTCAGTAGCAGACGATGCTGCTACGCTAATCGTGTCGGATAGGGCTTGACCATCTTCTGTGCTTAGCAGTGCCCCGAGCGCCCCATCGCCAGTCCAATCGGTTAGGGCATCAGTGGTAGCCTTACCTACTTGGTTACCAAGATCACCAATCCACGCAACGGCTTCATCCTTGGCCGTCTCTACGTCTATCTCTGGAACTAATGTACCAGCATATTCTTCAGCTGCATCGGCTATTCCATCGACAACAGTGCCAACGGGATCGTTCACAAAGTCATCGGCAGTAGTGGCAAACTTGCAGAATCCTTCAGCAAAGTCCTTGATGGTATCTATAAAGCTAGCCACCATATCACCTATTTCTGACCCTGCCTTCTCTGTTTGTGCGTTCTCGCCAGAATCAGCGCCATCTTCACGAGGATCTTTCCTAGTGAAGGACAGAGTGGAAAGGTAATACTCAGCCTCATCGGAATCAAGGTTTGTAATCTTTCCTGCTCCTTTATGCTCGTGTTTGAGGAAGTTTTCCACCAACCTGTCGCCTAAAGCAATGGCAAACTCAGCCGCTTCTCCTAATTCTAGCTTTGCCGCTGGCATATCGTCAGCGTTCTTAGCGTCAAGCACAAGATGATTAGTCTTATCATGTAGTAGAAGATATTGCAGGATTGTCTTAACCATTCTAGCATTGTTAATCGACTTAGGAATGTCTTCATTGGTTGGCTCTCGTCTGTCCTCTGCTTCTCTTTCCTTATTAAGGTAGTCGTCGTTGTCGAACTCTGTCGGCATATCGTTGAAGTGGGGTAGAAAGCCTATACAGTATGGGAGACCGGGGTTGCCTTGCTCGAATACAATGAGCGCATTGTCGCCCACCTTGGGGTTGTGCCACTCACCATAAACGCTATCGCCCACAGAGCCGGTACCGTTCATAGTAACAAGGGCAAGTGGGGTAAACCATGGGTGTTCCCCTGTATCCTTATCAGACGTTGACAGGCCATACAGCTTAGCCTGCACGAAGACGGCACCTCGCTTATAGCGCACCCGCTCTACGCGCCCTTGATACACCCCGTACATTGCATCTTCTTTTTTCATATCAGTTGAGGAAATCTAGGAATCCTGCCCATCCTGTATCCCCAGCTCCTCCTTCTATCCCTGCCTTTAATCTCTTTATCAAATCCTTTAGCGCGGTTTCGTCGCTGCCATCCATCGAGCAACCCTCTACCTTTATTTTCGCAGAATAGAATCCCGTATCGTCCATCCTGTGAGTGGCCTGCTTGATTAGATAGAGCCTGTTGTATGATGCAAACACTTGCGCCTCGTTCTCTTTAGGCTCGGTCATTGGGCCATATGGAAGACCATTAAGACATATCAGGTTGCCAGCTATAAGATGCCTGTCTCCGTAAGTAGTCACCTCTCCCTTGATGTCAGTGTCAAGAGCCCTACGCGCAGTAGCAATATCAACATACCCAGTACCGGCAGATCCATCAGGCAGGGTATAGACGATATCACGACTCTTATTCACTAAGAGTGCGTTAATCCCGGTCGCCTCAATATCGTCGCTTGGGCTTCCCTTGGGGTCTATCGGGTCGGCATCGTCCTCAATAGTGCTCTCTTCACCACGTAACCCAGCAAATATCCTTGAAAGAAAGCCACCTTGGGCTTTCGTTGCCTCTGTGCGAGGGTTGAAACTACGGAGAAGGTTGTTGCCAACACGGTAATCAAGACACGGTATTCTGTCTACGCCTATCAGGTTAAAATAATCTCTGGTAAACATGAATATCAACTTGTTGTTGTATATTCCCCACACAACCTTGATGTCGCTCTTGCTGGGCTTGCCGCGCATCTTTATGGAGAAGTATTGATCAAACCCAGTTGTGGCATCAAACACAGTAGAGTTTACTAGGTTCGTTATTGCCTCAGCAATTCTCGTTAGATACTTTGCGTCAGTCTCATCGTTTTTCGCCCATGGGAAATTGCATGTTATCCTCGGTGGGGTGCCTTCCCCCATCAGGTAGTTTTGTAACTCCTCATCGAAGTGCTCTCCCTTCAGCCTGCCGCTAATGACAGTATCAATCTCATCAATAACATCCTCCATGCCGGAGTCGCCCCAGTCGATTCCATCCAGCTGATAGTAGAGAGAGATATTAGTGATAGCGTCTCTTAGCGATGCGATACTAAAGCTTCCCGTGCCACCCCATGCCTCTTGTGGGCCTCCGCCCGGTGTAGAGTTTTTCTGCATGGCTATAGATGCAGACATCACCTTGATAGTGACCAATGGCTCTCCATCCTCGGGGAAGTTCGATGCCTCAATCATGGGCACCCCTGTCAGCGATGTCATCTCTTCATGATCTTGACCAAAGTACCCTATGCGTGCTGTCCATGGAGTATACACAAGTTTGTCACCAATCTTCGTTGACCCAACCCTAATAGCTCGACCCACTCTTCCATCTGGGTCAACAAACGTACAGCGAGCAACATCAACTGCATCATCCAGGTAGTCGATCTCCAGGGAGACTAAGCGTTGGCGTGGGTCAACATCGGTATCCGCAAAGGCATCATCAAGCGCCCTGCTCTCAACAGACATGTATCCTTGTACGGTAACGAATTTCTTACCGCCACCACCTGCCTCATTTGCCATACTACCTCGGAGGGATTATGATTCTTATGCCCTGTTCTATGGGTTCCAATGGATTGTCTATCTCGTTTACGTCAGCGATCAGATACCAAAGCGATTCATCTTTGTAGAACTTCCACGCCACTAGGTCCAACGGCTCGTTCTGTTTGATGGTATAGTACGTAGCGCCAATAGCGGGAGCTGTCTCTGGGATGCGCATCTGATTGATTGTCTCCCCTTCCCATATAACCGTTTCTACCGCATTCCTTATCATGGTTGTGTCGCCTCGAAGTATATCGCCATGCGCTTGTCATCAACGATTAGGAACTCGAACGTCACATGAGCCCTCGTGGGGTATGAATTCGCGCTAGATTCAGCTGTAGTCCCATGCAGCTCTTCCTTAATGGTTAGGTTACTTATCAAGCCAACCTGAACCCTGCCGCCGTAAGCTATCTTCACCATAGGGGGGATGCCCACCACCTTCTTAGACTGGGTCGCAGCTGATTTAGCGCCCATTCTCCTTGGTGGTATTATGATTGGTTTTCCATCCTCGTCGTATGGGACTGTTAGCATCTCTAAGTCGTCTAAGTCCTGGGCTATGTGACCATTAGCGTGCGGCGATGCGTGGGCGTCAAGAAGCAATTCAAATGTTTTCTTTGGCGCGTCTCTCACCTGGAAAGAAATCAACGGCGATCCCCCACCTTGAATCAGTGTTTTCTTAAACGTAACCGGAATACCGTCACTGGTTTCCTTTGGGTTGTATTGGAACATTATGTAAACCCCTAACGCAGCATTCTTAATGATTCCTCTATTTGTTTTTCCCGGCGCATATGGCCCGGCGCTACCCATTCCCATTGTTTATCACCTGGCCGGTATTGCTTTTGCTAAGTTAGTTCTCGCTGTTTCCTCTTCGCCGATTTCCTGGTTGTGGTTCAGTATCTTCTGAACGGCAGCGGCAGCGGTATCGCCTATTGCCTTGGGATCGTCGTGTGCGCTAGACACGTTGACCGTGATAGAGGATGGTGCCATGCTGGTAGATCCGCCAAGAGCATAGTCATTAACCTTGTGTGCGTTGTTGGAGTTAATGCGCGAGATCATTGAGTATAGGCCTAGGCCGAGTAGGGCTATAACGGTAACAGCAATAACACTCACTATCGCCGGTGTCAGGAACGAAGCCATCCCTGCCATCATCCCTCCGCCTCTAGCGGCGGAATAAGGAATCATGTTGCCGAATACGTTCCTTCCATATGGTTGGCTGGCTATGTCCATAGCACCACGCCCAATCGTCGTTCTGCCGAACATCGCGCTTCCCCTCATACGGAAAGCCCCGAACATCCCCGGTCGCCCGCTCCGCGCGATTTCCGTAGCAACATTTCTTTCGATGAGTGTTTTAGTGAGGCCTTGTTCCATGCCCCTCATCCTTATCAGGCTTAGTTTTCTTAGGTTCTCGGCCTGTATCTCTCCCCTCATAACGCTAGCTGTTTGCATAGCGATAAGCTGTTCTCGTGTAGACTGGAGCGCACTGCCCCCAGCCGCCGTAGAGCTTACTAAGGGACCACCGGCACCAGCCAGGGCGCTCCTGGCTACATTTTCATATCCCGCATCCGCTCGGGCACCCCACATTAAGGCCCGGTCTTTTAGCCCCCGCGCGGCCAACAGCGTTCTCCGTCCAGGGACAGCCCCCAACAGGGCGGACCCCATCATACCCATAGGTGCGCCTCTTGCTATGCCCCTAAAGGCGGTGTGTGCTAGAACTTGTCCTGTCAACCATATCAAACTCTTGCCGAGAGCCCCTATACCGAAGATCAGCTTCTCGAAGATAGCTGCTGACACAAGCCAGCCAAGAGCTGTTCCAAGTCTCTCGAAACCTTTAGCTATGTCGCCGCGGCCTAATAGTTTGGCTATTCCGTTAAGCATATAGAATGCCGTGCGCCACAGGTAGCCAAGACCCTTACCGACCCACTTCAAGACTGTGCCAAGTGCCTTGAACCCGAAAGCCAGACCCTTCAACATCCCGTCCAGGGCACCGCCTTGTTGCAGTGTCCCTGAAACACCTCCCAACATAGACCCGAACATGGTGCCAGTGTGGCCTCCGGCTGTTTGGGTATACGGTCGGAAGATATTCTTGAACTTATTGGCTATGCGTTCGCCTAATGTACCCGTGTTATTTAGCTGTGAATTCCAACTGCCAAAGAACTTGGTGGTCATGTCCTTTAATCCGGCGAGGTTCTTAGACCAAGCATAGTATATGATTGTACCAACGGTTGTGAGTGCGCCGAGTAGACGCATAGGGGAGGCCGCATAAGAGGTCAGGTTGCGCATACCGATGGTGGCTGTTGCGCCCCTAGAGGCCCACCGAGACACGCGCATTGTGCCATATATCTTCTCCATACGCGCCATGGCTATCGTGTCCGCCACTAAAGCAGACCCCATATCAGCCAGTCGCGTCTTGACCAGCATGAATGTTCCTGCGGCGATTGCGGCCATTCCCGATACGGCAACGAGCACCCCACCTAGGGTGAACAGCATAGGAATCATGTGCTGGGTGGTATCGTTCATTGTGATCAAGCTATTGGTCATCGCCATGACTTCAGTTCCACCCTGAATAAACGGACGAGTCATCGACAGCGTTGCGTTACCCACGGTGGCCTGTAACGTCCTCATTGTAGTACCAGCCTGAGCTTTAGCCCACGCCCAATCAGAACGCAACTTCACCATGTACTTCTCTTCATACTCTGCTGCTTTCTCTAGCGTCCTGGCAAGAGCATCGGGCATGAGCTCTTGGAACTTCTCCATGCTAAGAGACGAGAGGGAAAGGAAGGATCTCACAGAGCGAATACCGAACATCGTATAGAGCTCTTGGTCGCGCATCAGCCCGAATGCCGCTAAGTCTGCACCTTCGAGCGTATCTTCATAATCCTGAATAGTCTTTGCTAGAGCAACGTAGGCTTGTCCAACATTAGTCATCTTGCCGGTGTCTCCGCTATACAGCGGTTCAAGCCCCTGAGCCCTCAAGCTACCCTCTAGCAACGGAGCTACGGTCTTCCTGGATGCCCTGGTATACAGCTGGCGCATCATGGTTCCCGTCTCAGACGAGCTAGTGCCAACCTGGGCAAAGGCGGTGGCGAGCTGCAACGTCTGGGCCATATTCTGACCATAGGCGTGAGCTGTTGCCCCAACTTTTCCCATGACGGTCATAAGGTCTTCCATGGAGAACTTAGACTTGTTTGCGAAGAACGCGATCAGGTTAGTCGCGTTTGCTGCCCACGAAGCCTCGTGCCCGTAAGCCTTTAACGAGGTGGCTGTGAATGCGACAGCATCGGCAAGATTCATCTCGCCAATAGAAGCCAACTCAGTCGAGGAGAAGATAGCACCAGCAGTCTCGGACGCACTCCAACCAGCCTTAGCGAAGACACGTATGCCTTCAGCCACGTCAGACGGATCGAACGGAGTTCTCATGGCAACGTCGATAGACAATGCTTTAAGCTTCTCTATGTTTGCTGTGGTTGTTTGTAGTACAGCGTCAATAAGTGTGAATGAGTGCTGGAAGGAGTTAGCCGCCTTCATAGATCCTTCTATAAACACCTTAGACATGAGTGTTTGCCCGACGCGTATCGCCATCAGGGCATAGAAGGTGAAGCGGAATGTACTCTGTGCCATCTTCTGCGTGGCGGCGCTACCGAGAACTCCTGCCTGTTGCATACCCCGTCCGGCGGCAATACCGGCAGAACCCTGATTCCGTAGCTGTGTATTGACATTCCTAACAGCGGAGGCTGTTTGATTGATCTGGCTGATGGCCTGAGATGCGCCTATGACGCGCTCCTCAATGCCTAGTAGTATCTGTGTGCCAATCTGTCCAGCCATTAACTCTCCTATTGTTCGTAGGCCTCTGCTTCTAGCTCAGCGTCTCTCGCTATCATAACTAGGTGCATACGGCGTGCTGCCGCTGTTAGTGCTTCGCTTTGGGGGACGGTCCAGTGGTACTTGATGGCAAAGTAGTGATCCTCTACGTCTAATACGGGGAGGTTGTATGTTGGGTCTTTAGCGATAGTAACCGTATGATCGCGGTTGACCCTTACACCAGATTGGATACTAAAAAATCTGTCACCCAATCGATTGTCCCCATAGGAATGTCCTCTCCGCAAGAAGGGCAAGGCACGCTTACGGGTGGTGTTACTCCAGGGAGATTGTCGTTGTAGAGACGTTCTAGCATCTTCATGTCTTTTGCTGGAAGTAATTCTATTTCAGCATTAGAGAAGTCTTCGTGCCCGTGTGGGCCAAGGCTTTCAATTGCAAGGCAGACTGAATCCAGCATGGCTGTCCCCAGCTTATCGCCGCCATTGGAGTACAGCTTCAACATCTCTCCAACAGTCAGTAGACGCATCTTCCCATCCTTGATCTTTTCCTTCCCCTCTAAATCAAGAGAGATAGGCTTGGAGAGCTTGAACGGTATCAAGTGCTCTCCTACGAACTTGGATGTACTATCTTTGTCCGATAGACGGTCAACTGTAACTTCGTCCATCGGGAACTCAACGGTAACGCTATTCCCACATTGAGGACACTCCACCGCGAGCTTGGGGCTCTCGCCATCAAGGTCTAGTCTAGCTAGTTCCATGAAGATGTATTCGGCGTCAGACCACGTCATGCTCATCAAGTCATCTTCTGATGGAGATCCCGGTATTCCTTTAATTGACTTTACCCCGTCACGCAGCACTACCTTATACACCTTGGGGTTAAATCCACGTGTCTTGATATTCATTGCGTTACGGATATTCTTTAACGATCTCCCCGTTGGCTGATTAAGCTCAACCTCGTCGAGGATCTTTCCATCTCTAACAATACCTACTGGTAGCTTGTACATAATCGGACTCCCTTATGCTATACGGGGCCTGCGTTCAACAAGCCCCGTAGTTTACTTATCCTATGGGTAGAAACCCGTCGGTTGCCAACACTATTTCGCGCGTACACAGCCCCGGAGATCCGGCATCAAGGTCTTGGTATGAAACCGAAGACGGCCAGCAGTTAAACAACTTCCATCGCTTAGCTGGTTGCCCCATGCCGGGTATTGCATCAGGGTGGTACAGGTTGAGCATTAGGTGTTTGCGTGTTGGTACAGCAAATACCCCAGAGATCCATGAGAGGAACTCACCGCTTACAATCTGTCCACCATTAGGCCATGACGTAACCTTCTCTTCTATATTCTGAACACCATAGATAGGAGAAGATGTAAGAGTCAAAGTCCTCATACCGACCTCGCTAGAGGAGGCATCAAGATCGCCTATTGGTTGGTAGTGACTTGGGTACGCGCCATACATAGTCCATCGCGCAACCTCACCACCTGATCGGTTCATTAGGATGAATGACCAGTCACCGCGATACGCGCAGTCAGCCCCACCGACAACAGAATAACCATTGCCGGGACCGACATACTCACCCATCTTTTTCATCTGGTTGTAGAAGGGATTACCTTCGTTGAGATCGATTACCTGGTTTAGCGTGATGTCGGGAGTTGTTCTTTTGTTAAACAACTTCTGAACATTGAGGCTAGTAGATTCCCGATTCTCCATAACATCCCAGCTCGCGCCAATACCAGACACGCTACGCATATGCCCAATCTCGGTACCATTAACAAGCACCTTGAACAGGAAGTTCGTAGCAGGCTGATTGTCGCATCCAGCAAAAGGAGTCTCCTTGAGAGTTATGTTCTCCATGTTGTACTGCGCAGGGAGAGAAAACTGATCAAGTCGAGTGGACTCCGATACCGAGCTTATGGCGTCAACACCAAGCCCAAAGTTACTCACACTTTGTAGCTTGTGTTCTCCACCGCCCCCTATAACGGAGACGGTGAATAAACCGCGTCGTGCTCTCTTTTCCTCAGCCATCAATTATCACCTATGCCCCAGCCGTAGTGGCGATTGGCAGGACTCCATCGTTGTAGATCTGTACCTCGAATTCTAGGAACTCGATAGGCTTAACAAAGTTCACTCCGATAACGCAGGTGCAAATACCCTGGTTAGTAAGTTCTGGCGGATTTGTGCTGATGTCGCACTTCACGTAGAAGCTTTCTGCTATTGTCTTCCCGCTGAAAGCGCCAAGAGAATAGTAGTACATCATCAACAGTCGGGCGGTGTCCTCGATCCTGGCCCACGTGTTAGGTGCATTAGGCTCGAAGATGAACTGATTAGTTCCGTCCTGTAGGGTCTTCTTGATAACGTTCAAGAAACGCCTAATGTTCAGGTAACGGAAGTGCGTCTGCACGTCCAGGGTGCGATCGCCCCAAGGAACAAACCCCTCGCTCTTGAGGTGGAAGATCGAGTTAATCCCCTCTGGGTTCAGTGTTTGCAGGTCACCGAAGTTCAGATCGTACTCCAGCCCGCTAATGGGAAGCTCGAACGCGGTACCGGCTGGCGCGTGCCATACGCCGTTATCGTAATCGTTCTTCGCCCATACGCCCAACATATAAGGAGACACTGGTTTCTCGGTGGTCCCCTCATCAACCCATGGATAGTATGCTGCCTCATACCCAGTAGACATATAAGAATCCTGGGCTAATGCAAGCGCTCCTGCTGGAGTAGTGGCGAGAGGGAAGTCAAACACGTAAACATCATGCTGTCTGCGGGCAACTGTGTCCCTCACATATGCCTGTCCACCGATAATCACTGGAGTAGAGGTAATGCCGGGATGGCAGATACCTAGAATCTCAGGTACGCTATCGAACTGGTAAAGCCCAGTCTTGCCAGCGGAATCCCCGAGGTGGTCATTATCATCCATGGCGGCAATGCCGTCTGTTCCGCCAATCATCGTATACGTGCCAGCGGCAGGGACAACATCCTCAACCGTGTTTGTGATAACGATATATGCGGACACATCATTGATCTTGTCTTCCATGAAGTTGACTTCATCGGCGGAGTCTACTCCAACATAAGTGAAGCGATCGATACGCTTCCATGACGGGTCAATCCATCTCCACAGAGACAACATGAATGTCTTGTCAACTGCGTCAACGTCACTGATCACAACCTTGAAGTCGTTGCCGAGCGTGCCGTAATACTTTGCAGTAACGGTAAACAAGGTTTGCGGGGTAGCTTCGCTGGAAGGAACTGTGATAGTGGCCTTTACGGCAGTGGTACTCGTGGCTTCAGTTTGGTCTGTGTGGTGCGATGTACGCGCCACCCATAGGCGATTTCCGCCCAACCTGAAGAAGTCTCTTGCCCCTAACGCCCCATATCCATTTGAGGTATCGTTGCCAAATGTTCGGACGAAGTCCGTCCAGCTCGTGACTAGCGTAGCTACGTCCATCGGACCCCATTCAGCGGTCATAACCATTCCAGCAGCAGCACTACCTGCTGGCTGTAGTGGCTCTCCACCCATAGGGATCTCGGAGACATATACACCAGGAGCTAAGTATCTCTCATTACCGGGCATTTATGCAGCCCCCCCTACTACCCGAAGGTAGTCTTTCTTTATCAAGTTCTGTATCTCAGTGCACTTAAACTCGGCCTCGGTCAACTCTACCGTGCTTCGTGGCGCAATATACTGTGTCTTGCCCAGCATATTGATAACCCGCTGATGTCTCTTTGTGTTACGAACTCGTATCATAATCTCTCCTCGGCAGTTATGGCCTAGTTAGGACTTCGCATACTACCTCTGATATTGTGACTGCTCCAGTAGGAACATCTGGGTCGCCATCGTCGTCCTCTTCCTCCGTGTTCTCTTCTATGCCGCTTCCGGCTGTGCTGCTAATCTCTACCTTCACCGTTGTCATTATAGGATCTGTCTCGGATCTTCCGTTAAGGAATATATGCGCGGTGTACGTAAACAGATATTGGAATATTCCAGTCTTAAACATATTGGCTTTGTCTGAGAATCCCCCATAGTAGAGAGGCAACCCAGCGCAAGGTGCATTCCCGAACTCAGTCAGCATTCCATCACGCATAGCATCTGCTTCCCAAAGAACCTCAGAGGCCACTCTGACAGAGATCTCCATCTTGTGCGGCAGCCTTTCCGTAGCTGTTGCTGTCGGCTTAGCGGGGTCGGTGGTGTAATCTTTTTCAACATCAACATCTAAAACCATGTCGCGCTCTGGCGTTAATGACCAAGTGTATATGATCGCCGGAAGCTCGTCAACCTCTTCAATGCTTCCTATATCTGTGTATTGTGCGTTAGGGACAGAGAACCCGATACCCAGCATAGCGGCGTCTAGCGCGTCGCCAAGGCTTAGCTTAAAGCTCTCTAATGTTATCAAGAAACACCCCTATGTATGGCGGCTTTATGGAAACCAACTGTTCCGACAGTGGCCTGGGAGAAAGCCTTTGCTGTCATAATGGCATCGGTCATGAAAACTTGTTGCAATAGAGTGGTCGCCATCTTGCTGAGCTTCTCTTCCATTGTCTTGTTGAATAACGGCCTTGGTGGAATGTTTATGATAGGACCACCCTCGCCTATAGCTGTTTTGCCGCCAAGCCTATTCGCTTGACTGGCAGCAGTCTCCATCCATGTGCCGTGCCTATCCTGTGCATAACCGTGCCCGCCTGCTCCCTCGGGCGTCCTGCTGGCCTCAGATAAGGTCATCCAGTCCTCGCCCCCACCGCCTTTCTTTGGGCGCGGGTTACCGAAGTGTTTATCTCTCCAGCCCATCAGCCTTCCCAGGCCATCCGGTGTGAGCTGGTTGGCTCTTACAACCATTCCTTCCTGCGTCAGTGCGCTCAACAGATTCCATTGCGCAAGCGCTCCGCCGTGAGGAGACTTACCAGATCCAGGGACTATGGCTATTGCAGCCGATGTCCCGCCCTCTCCGTGGTGGATAATGGTGACATTCGTGTTCCTTATCACCTCTCCAGTCTCAAAGAGAAATGGTTCAGGTGGATTTCCGCGATCAGATCTAGCCTTATGGGTGTTCTCTGAGAGAGGCCTTCCATCAGGTGTCCCCTCTCCGCCTTCGAGCAGCTCTATCCAGTAGTCCTTGATCTGTGCTCCGATATCCAAGAGAGCCTGATCGAAGTTTCTTCCGTTTAGCCTGACGTGATTCTTTAACACCTCAGCCGCTAGGTCAAAGTTTATTGGGTTGCCTCTAACGCCTTGTGATATAGAGAACATCCCACCCCTCATAACGAGCCTACCGGCTTGAAGGCTTCCACCAGAGGTCTTAGTCCACCTCGTAGATGTTTGTAGACTTGAGCTAAGAGGAACGTAACTCATCTAAAATCAGAGATCCCCGACATGTCGTGTACAGTCCAATTCATTATAGTGTCAGCTATGATTGGATCATTTGCCACATCAATGTAGCGCGTATGAACTCCACCAGCACGATCACGGGTGCGGTCTAACTGCTGACGTTCCTTTAACAACTGAAATGATGCCATGCGCATAACGCATACCTTCACATCCCATGGAATAGTAGACACTAGCGGAGTGCCCTTACTGGTCTCTGGGTCACCGAACTGCCCAGTAAGAATAACGTTCGCATACACGGTCTCTAGTATTGAATCCGGGAGTGTTCCAAAATATTCGCCAACCGTTGCTCTGTAGAGGAAGTGACTGTGGTCTATCCTGATATCATCGACAATCTCTACATCGTCACAGAGGACGGAGGACAGCGCCAGAATCGGATAGTAGCATCGAATCACGGGGAGTCCGGTCCCATGCAGCGTGACTTGATCCGTTACTGGCTCAAGCCAGTACCCATATTTCCTACGCCTCGTCCGCTGGTAAAAGCGATCTTCGGCATAAGAGAGAGCCTGGGTAACCTGCCCGTCCGTCCAATTTCTATTAGAGTCCCAATAGATAGAGTCCTTAAACTCCGCAACGGTGACGAGCATTGTTACGCCTCCTCGAAGGCGTCCGGCTGGTCCTCCAAAAGTCTAGCCCAAGTGTCATGATCAACTACCAACACTTGTCCGCGCTCATAGAAGTAAACACCCTCGGAAGGGATGCTGTATGTGCCTTTGCCGGTGAATCTCAGTGATTTTGGTTTGTTTGAATGAACAACCGCCATCTGCGCTACCTCCACTTTCTTGCTGGGGTTTGTGGGGACTATCGCCACTGCCTTCTTGGTTGGAGCAACAATAACCTCCGCCTTCTCGCTGCGCGGGGGAGAAACAATAGTCTCATCCCCCGCTGCTTTAGCCATCCGCAGGTGTGTTGAGCAATACGACTCGCCGACTATTGCGCGACGCTTACACTGCTCACCATCACCTTTAATCCATTGACATTGCATCGTCTACTCGTAGGTGGTGTCGCGCCCAACGTTGTCGATGCGGACGATAGACGGGAACTGGGTTACGATAAAGTCATCGTAGTGGTATCCAGTATACCTAAAACTATCCTTCTCTTGGATGAAGCGATTAAGAAGCTTCATGTCGCGGTGGACGAACCACACTAGAGCCTTTGGATCCATGAGCAAAATAACACCCTGGTCTTCGGTTGTTCCCAATGTTTCAGGGAATACAGCAAAGCCCTCTTCTCCATTGGCTCCTGCAAAAGGAACTCCCTGCGGGGAAAGAGCGATACGGCCATTGATGATAGCATCACCAAGCCCAGTCTGCCTCGAAGATAGGTAGTTGCGATAGTCGCTGATGACGTGAGTAGAAGTCATCCAGCGATAGTTGCGCTTGGCAAATCGCAGATACTTGTTAGGAACGTTGTTGAACGCCTTGGCGAATAGCTCGAATGTAGGCGTTGCGCCATCGGCGTCTATGATATGGCATCCATTAGCCACAGTAATCTGTGGCAACCAACCCTCGTTAATAGCATAGAGTTTCTCCCATGCTGTCACTGGAGCTGGAATTGCAGCAGGCCCCTCACCTAAGAGACCAAGCGCCTCAGTATCAACACCCCAACGCTGAAGCCACATGTTGACGATATGCTGCTTGAAGCCAGCACCCTCAATCGTCCATGCCTCATCTTCCCACGTCATCTCGAACTGGGTTCGACGCTTCACGACATTGTACGCATACTTGTCGTAAGTGACCTCTCCGGTCTCGTCGGTGTACTCGGTTCCCTCGGAAGCCGCAACCGTTGCCGGTTGACTCATGTCAATCGAGTAGAACGTACCCGACCTCTCAGTCTTTATCTGTCGCGTAACCAACGGCATTAACTCAGCCGTCTGTACAAACTCGTCGATAAATAAACGTGCCTGCGTAGCGTTCAATAGACCGTCTGTTCCAATTGTAGTAGACAGGAACTTGGTCATGATGTCTTTGCGATCCATAGCTATTCTGTAGCCTCCTTGTAGATTAGTACGCGCCCCATTTGTCGGTATTGACGTTAGGGACTGGCTTCGTGAAAGTAGACTTACCCTTCTCGGACTCCAGTAGAGCTACAATAGACTCAACAGTAGCCTTTAGTTCGCTTACTTCGTCTGTTACCGTAGAGGCTGTGCTTGCCTCTAGGGCTGCAATCCTCTCAGTTACACTCTTCTCTCCCTCTGCGGGGGCTTTTGGCATAAGAACAGAAAGAGCATCAACCTTCTCGCCTAATGCCACAACCTGCTCCACTACGCTCTTCTCTCCCTCTGCGGGAGCTTTTGGCATCAGGGCCGCAAGCGCGGTGACCTGCTCTTTCAGCTCGGTGATCTGTGCCGCAGTGAGCTCTAACTTGGTAAACTTCTCCATGGCTTCGGTAACCGAAGCAGTTAGTGCCTCAATCTGAGCCTTTAACTCTGTGTCTTTCACAGTTTCCTCCTGTGTCTTTGCACCGAGCGCAACTAGAGCATCAATAGCTTTCGTAAACGGATTAGTCGTCCGGTGTGATTTGTCCGTATGAGCGGGATCGCCGCTCGCCATCTTGATAGATATTTCCTTAACCAATGGTAACTCGTCGGGGAATCCAAGACCATCAGAAAACATTCCAGTCAATTGAGCAAACGCATCAAGCGAGTTCGCAACAACGGTTACCTCCCCTTTCTCTGTGTCAAACGTATAATGAAAATCATCAAAGTTCAAGCTCTTACCCCCTATAAATGTAGATCCAGGGTTCATCGGTTTATCGACGTATGACACGCGCCACACGTCAAAGTCCTTAAACACCCTGACGGGGCGACTATCAAATGGGTCTGGGTTATCCTTTAGCTCCCAATCGTTAGCCGTATATTCAATTGAGTATCCTGTCAGGTCGCCTTCGGCAATCATCATCTTGACGTATTGCTTGGTTGGTCGAGTGTAAAGCAACGGGCCGTTTGCGTCAAGCTCTATCTTTACCGTCTGCCCAGCTACAATGTTTCGGTGCATGAAACTGATCTCAGCGCCAGTGGCGAAGAACGTAGTCAATGCCTTCAGCCAGAGGTGAGACGGTATCTGGTCTCTGTATTTATCGTCCCCGAGGTCTACTAGCGGAGTGCTGGCATACCCTACGATAAGGTCTCCGTCACTCTTGAACTTGGTTGGAATAACAACAGATCCCTTAAACGCCTTCTCAAACATGAGCTGTATCCCCCCTAACCGATGTATCTGTAGATGTGGCGTCACTGTCCAGCCCGCCTAGGGCCTCTCTCGACCCAACTACGTTTCTCTCCGCCGGAACGTCCACATTCCCTATGTCCTCAATCTTTACAGGTTGACCACCAGAGATAATGAAGTGCTCGTCTCCGCCTCTACTTAGAGGAGGTCTTCCCAGATCGGCAAGAACCTGGTTGATAGAGAACACACCAGAACGAACATAACCAATATTCGCCTGCTGTCTTCGCAGGAAGTCTGCTAAGTCTACCTCTTTTAGCTCTACGCCCCACTGCTTTCGCTTATCGACGTTGGCGAAGAAGACATTATAGAACAATCTCTCCCATCTGTTCTGTCTTGGGCGAACAACTAATCGCTTGAACAGATCAAACTGAGACTCCCCTTCCCCTGTAGAGCCTAAAGCGCCCTGTGCGATGATTCCGATCAACCTCGGAGGAACTTGCTCAACCCTACATATCTCATCTCTATTAGCGTTACGGTTATTCAATAAGTGATCGAAGTGCGGGTCTTCACGCAATGCCTGGAACTTCGAGTTTGTCCCCGCTGGAGTGCTAACCATTATTAGCTTAACGCTACGCTTCTCCATTAGCGAGTTCATATAGTTAGTTATCATGGCCTCGTCTTTAGGATCAACCATGGTATGAGCCCCGTCCATAACAAGCATGTAGCGAGCTAGGCCTTTATCTTCTTGGTACTCTACTGAGTTCTGTCCATCTAGCCTGTTGGACATGGCCGCATAAAGAGCAGACCAGATAGCAGGCAGCCCATAAAAGTAATGAGACGGAGTGTAGTTTATGAGGTGAACAACCTCGTTCACCCACTCTCCGTTTATCTCTAATGGTTGAGACCCGAACTCACGGAAGTATACCTCTGTGCCGTTGCATATCTGAACATATGATCCATTAGTGGAGGCTGTATTTGGGTTCAGTCTCCACATCGTATAGGCCGGGATATGGTTAAGCTGTACAACCCTACCTAAGCCATTCTTTACGCGCCCCGTACCATCCCTCACTACCTCGACCCAGGCGTTGCCTAGACTCTCAAAGTCTTTCTGCCCACGAGAAACAAGTTGCTCAGGCCCATCGGGAAAAAGATCTTCAAAATCCCTACGCATAGCCATAGGAACACTTTTAGGCAACCCGCTATTATGTACAAACTTATAGCCATTAGACATGGTAGCTGATGCTTTAACATCAACACACGCATGGTGAGTAGGCTCCTCGTCGTACAGAACGGCGAAATCTGCTGGGTCTACATCGTAAGGCCATGGTATTACCTCTGTTCCGCTACCCTTCAGCTGTAGTACTATTGCTGATCGGGATACACCAGATATTCCTGATGCGGCTTTCTTGAGAGTATTACTTAACCTATCGACTGATACATCAGACTCAACAACCTTTAGTTCCAAACCTCCGGGCAGTTCCATATTTAACTCGCAGGTATGATATTCTTATCCGCGGCCTTGCTCCAGAGGATATAGACCAGCGCATCACTGGTATCAATGTCCAGCGTAAGGTATAACACCCTAGCAACTGGCGTTGCGTCAAGAGTCATAGAATGGGCAATCCCTGCCGTTGGAACAACAGCCACGCTCGTAAAGACTGGTGTTGCAGCGTTCATCCCATGAATAACTACCGCGCCAATAAGTACATCATCTGCGGCAAGCCCGGTGAGGGTTATGTCGCAGCTTGCGGAAGCCCCGGTAACCAAAGAAATATTCACATGGCCGAGACTGGTGTCCTCAGCAATTCCGTCAAGCACAGTCTTCAAGCTATCGTTTAGACCAGATCCGCCCCACCCAAGTTTACTTGGGACTTGTGTAGCTGTCATAAATTCTCCTCCTAAATAGGTATAGCGGACATTTTGTTAGACTGCCCCTTCATTAAAGACATTACCGCTTACCTTCTACCTCCGACTTCTATCCCAGAGATCCAGATGTTGCTTCCCTTTGAACCGCCGAGTTTAAGGTATCCCCAGTACGCTAATGCCATTGCCATCGGTATGTCGTCGTGGAAACCCTTTGCGTGTCGGTACTGCATCATGCCACTCGGGAGAGACTTCCCCTCCATATTGAGCAGCTCCTTTTCCATCTCTTTGTATGGTGGCCACGATATAGATTGCCCTGCTATGGCCCCCGATAATGCTTCTACCATCTGTGGCTTAG
>Ga0207997_1000499_pt1 | contig 20038 bp, 20 predicted proteins | sample AntAceMetag02UKN_FD_184777 | JGI IMG/M metagenome (GOLD analysis project Ga0207997, IMG submission 184777) | Saline lake microbial communities from Ace Lake, Antarctica - Antarctic Ace Lake Metagenome 02UKN (SPAdes) (version 2) | ecosystem: Environmental > Aquatic > Non-marine Saline and... | reverse complement strand
AAACTTTTCAAGGTATCGGACGTTCAAATCCCAGCGTGATTTGCCGTCCTGCACTCTCGGTCTGTTGTCCGCTTTCAGCGGAACCATGCCAACAGACCTCCGAGAACTACCTTGAAAAACATATTGTCTCCGTAAGCGTATATTCTCATTCTCTTTTCTCTTATGTTTAAATGTTAAGATGTTAGGATGTTTAAATGATTTGTCATAAGTCATAAGTCATTAGTTCCGCCAGCTGGCGGATAGTTAACTATTATTTATTTATCTCATGCCATCAAAAGACCATTATAAAATTTTAGGAATCTCTAAAAACGCTACTCCTGAAGAGATCAGAAAAGCTTATCATAAACTTGCTCACAAATTTCATCCCGACAAAGGAGGAGATGAAGAAAGATTTAAAGAGATAAACGAAGCATATCAAGTTTTATCAAGCAAGCAAAAAAAAGCTCAATACGATCAATTTGGGAAAACGTTTGACCAAAATAGCGGCCCTTCTCAGGGATTTGATTTTGGTTCTACTTTTGGGCAAAATGGAAGTTTTAATTTTGATTTTGAAGACCTAGAAAGTGTATTTGGAAATGCATTTGGTTTTGGTACTGGGAGATCTAATGCGAAAGAAGAAGATCTTAGAACAGGGGAAGATATTAGGATTGATCTAGAACTTAATTTAGAAGATATTTTAGAAAATCAACAAAAGGAAATTAAAATCAGAAAATATGTAGTTTGTGATAAATGTAATGGGAAGGGATCTGAACCAGGGACTAAAATGAAAAAATGTTCTACTTGTGGGGGAGTTGGAAAGGTAAAAACAATAAAAAGAACTATTTTTGGTTCTTTCGCGAGAATAAACGTTTGCCCTGAATGTCATGGAGAGGGATATGTGCCAGAAAAAACTTGTAGTGCTTGTAGGGGAGAGGGAAGGATTAAAAAAGAAGAAAAAATTAAGTTTTCCATACCAAAAGGAATAGACGCTAATCAAGTATTAAGGATTCCTGGCTTGGGGAATGCAGGGAAAAGAAATGGAAGTGCTGGCGATTTATATGTCAGAATATTTCTCAAACCGCATCATTTATTTAAAAGAGAAGGGAACAACCTTTATTCAAATACTTCTATCTCTTTTCCCCAAGCCGTTTTAGGTGACGAAATAGAGATTCCTACATTGGAAGGAAAAAAATTAATATTAAAAATACCTTCAGGGACAGAATCAGGAAAAATATTTAAGATTTTTGGGAAAGGAATTTCTTACTTTTCAGGCATAGGAAGAGGGGACTTGTATATCAAAATAAAGATATCTATTCCTAGGAAAATTTCAAAGGAACAAAAAGAATTATTGAAACAACTTAAGGAAAAAGGGATGTAATTACATTAAGAAAGAGCTTATTGTTTTTCTCTTTAATTAATGTAAAATATCATTGTAAGTGTTTTTGCCCCCGTAGCTCAATTGGTAGAGCAGCTCCCTTTTAAGGAGACGGTTACGTGTTCGAGTCGCGTCGGGGGCACTTATCTTGCGTTAAGTCACTTGCTTATCGGCAATAAATTTTCAAGGCAATAATAGTATTCCGTCCGCCAGTTGGCGGATTATCTACTTTGGATGTTTAAATGATTATGATATATTAAAACAATGTTAAAATTCTTAAAAAATACTTTAACCTTAATTCTTTTTATCTGTATAATCGGTACTAGTTTTTTTGTTGGAAAATATTTTGGTTCATCACAATGCAGGATTTGCGCTCCTGAAGAACTTAACTTTTCTTTATTTTGGGAAGGATACCAACAAATCAAAAATGACTTTGTGAACAGTGGAGAAATTGACGAACAGAAAATTATTTATGGAGCTCTTTCTGGAATGGCTAAGTCTCTTGAAGACCCTTATACTATTTTTCTTGACCCTGAAGAAACAAAAATATTTCTAGAAGATACAGAAGGAGTTTTTGAAGGAGTGGGAATGGAGATAGGATTAAGAGATGGACAACTAACTGTTATCGCTCCTCTTGAAAAAACTCCAGCTCAAAAAGCAGGAATTAGATCCGGAGATATAATTGTAAAGATAGATGATACTTTTACAAATAATATAATGACAGAAGAAGCAGTTAAGATAATTAGGGGAGAAAAGGGAACAGAGGTTTCTTTAATGATTATGAGAGATGGATGGGAAAAACCAGAAGAATTTAACATAGAGAGAGGAATTATAGAAATTCCTTCTCTTGAATGGGAACTAATGTCATCTTCTGAGGGAAAAGAAGATATAGCATATTTAAAACTTTATCAATTTAGCAGTCAGGCAGAAAGTGACTTTAAAGAAGCTGCTTCAGAAATACTTAAAGGCCCTGCAGAAAGAATTATCCTTGATTTAAGAAATAATCCAGGGGGATACCTTCATGTTGCAAAAAATATTTCAGGATGGTTTTTAGAGAAAGGGAAAGTAGTAGTAATAGAAGATTTTAACGGGAAAGAAAAAGAAAAAGTATATAATTCCCAAGGACCTTCTACTTTGCTTTCTTATCCAGTCGTAATTTTAATTAATAGAGGAACAGCCTCAGGATCAGAAATTTTAGCTGGAGCTTTAAGAGATAATAAATCAATAAAGCTCATAGGAGAAAAATCGTTTGGTAAAGGATGTGTTCAGGAAGTTAAAAAATTAAGTGATGGATCTACTTTAAAAATAACTGTTGCCAATTGGCTTACTCCTGAAAGAGTTTCTATCAGTGACGAAGGTCTTGAACCAGACATAGAGGTAGAAATGACAGAAGAGGATTACTTGCAAGGAAAAGACCCTCAATTAGAAAAAGCTATTGAAGTCATAAAAGAAATAAGGTAAAATATCAATAAGGAAAAATTTATGAAAATCATTTTTATTAAAGACGTGGAAAATATCGGGAAAAAATATGAGGTTAAAGAAGTAAAGGATGGCTATGCCAGGAATTTTTTGATTCCTAATAATTTAGCTAAGATAGCTACAGAAAAAAACATTATGTTGATTGAAAAAGAAAAGAGAAAAGAAGATAAAAATGTAGAAGAGGAATTAAAAGAAATTCAAGAAATTGCCTCTAAAATGGATGGTATTGAAGTTAACTTTTCAGTAAAAATCGGCAAAGAAAACCAATTATTTGAATCGATAACTTCTCAAAAGATTGCTGATAAACTGAAAAAAATGGGATACGAAATAAAAAAGAATCAAATCAAGATTGAAGAAAATATAAAGGAGTTAGGAGAATTCCCTGTAAAAATAAAATTTGAACATAATTTAGAGACTGAAATAAGGATAATCGTCACAGAGGATAAATAAAAAATATAGTTCGGATACTATAAATTTTATTAGAATATTACAAATAAAAAGCGTATTGTTTGTTGTATTTGCATATCATTTATAGATTCGTATTTTTTAGTTATGACCAAATATATTTTTGTTGCCGGAGGTGTAATGTCTGGTATCGGAAAAGGAATAGCAACGGCTAGTATAGGTAGAATATTACAGAGCAAAGGTTTCACAGTAACAACAGTAAAGATAGATCCTTATATCAACATAGATGCTGGGACAATGAATCTTCTAGAACATGGAGAAGCATTTTTAACTAAAGATGGAGATCAATGTGATCAAGATATGGGAAATTATGAAAGATTTTTGGACTTAGAACTGACAAGAGAAAATTACATGACGACAGGTAGAGTTTATCAATCTGTGATAAAGAAAGAAAGAGCTTTAGAATATAAAGGAAAATGCGTGGAAGTTGTCCCTGATATTCCCAATGAAGTCATATCTAGGATAAATAAAGCAGCCAAAAAAAACATGGCTGATTTTATTTTAATAGAGATAGGAGGAACAATAGGAGAATATCAGAATATGCTTTTTCTAGAAGCGGCGAGAATGATTAAATTGAAAAGTCCTAAAAATCTTATGTTTATTTTGGTAAGTTATATACCAATTCCAAAGATGATTGGAGAAATGAAGACTAAACCTACTCAATATGCAGCAAGGACACTTAATTCAGCCGGAATACAACCAGATATAATATTAGCTCGTTCTGAAAAACCATTAGATAAATTTAAAAAAAGAAAAATATCTACTTTTTGCAATATTGATATAGAAAATGTAATCTCGGCTCCTGACGTTACGTCAATTTACAAGATACCTGTAAATTTTGAAAAAGAAAAATTGGGAGAAAAGATATTGAATCAATTTAATATTAAAGCAAAAACTAAGAAAGGATTAAAATCATGGGAGAAATTAGAGGAAATAATAGAACATCCCAAGGGAAAAGTTAGAATTGGTATTATTGAAAAATTTTTTACTGCCAATACTAACGCTTCAACTGATTGTTATCTTTCAATGACAGAAGCCGTAAAACATGCTTCGTGGCAATTCAAAAAAGATCCTGAAATTATTTGGATGGATTCAAAGAAATACGACCCTTCGGAACTTCTTAATGGAACAAAAGAAGCAAGAGAAAATTTAAAAAGAGACTTAAAGGAAATTAATGGTGTAATTATCCCTGGAGGTTTTGGCAAAAGAGGAGCCGAAGGAAAAATAGAAGCAATTAGATTTTGCAGAAAAAACAAAATTCCTTATTTTGGAATATCTTTAGGATTAAGGTTAGCGATAATTGAATTTGCTAGAAATGTTTGTAAGATTAAAAATATTTGCAATGGTGAATTTTCGGAAAAGTGTGAAAACCCCTTAATCGTTAAGCTAAAAGAACGAATTCTTGGAAATTCTTTATGTGATGTGAAACAGGATACAATTAGTTTTAACGCCTATTCACTACCTGAGGAAAAACATAAGGACAATATTATTATCCACGAAAGACACAGAGATGAATATGCTTTAAATAATAACTTTAAAGCTCAACTAGAAAAAGGAGGCATGGTAATATCAGCAGTAAATACAAAAGACAAAACAGCAGAAATAATAGAATTAAAAGATCATCCTTTCTTTGTAGGCGTTCAATTTCATCCAGAATTCAAATCGAGACCCCTAAAACCTCATCCATTATTTAAAAAATTTATAGAGTCTTGTATTAAAAAAGGAAGTCATTCCTGACTCCCTTTGTAATAATTTAAATTTAAGTTATTGGACACTCACAACTTTTGCAATTCTCTGAGTTCCGTCAAATTTCATTTTTCTTTTTGTTGCAAACTTAACTTCGCCTTCTTTAATTGCATAAAGAGTATCATCTTTTCCTTTTTTTACATTTTTACCTGGGATAACTTTTGTTCCTCTCTGTTTAATAATAATCATACCCTTTCTTACCTTTTCTCCTTGATATTTCTTGACCCCAAGATATTTAGGCTTTGAATCTCTTCCTAGATGGGTTGATCCTGCTGCTTTTGTTTTAGACATAAATCATTTAAACATTTAAACATTTAATATACTAAGATTTGATTTGATACTTAAGCGTTTAAATGTCAGAATATATTAACTGACACTACAATGCTAACAAAATTAGTTAAATTTGTCAAAAGGAACCAAGCTGATATAATCTTAATAATTGGGGTAATATTAATTTCTTTATTTTCTTTTGCTTTCGGGTATATAACGGCAAAAGAAGAACAAAAAGAACCCTTAAAATTTGAAATAAATAATGAAGAAATGAGCTTGGGTAAAAATCAAAAAGGTCCAAATAATATAACTTTTATATATGGATAAAAAAGAAGTCAAAATAAAAATAGAAGACAAAGATTTAAAAGGTTATTATGCTAACTTAATGTTAGTAAGACATACAAAAGAAGAATTTTGTCTTGATTTTGTAAACACTTTTAATCCGCCTATTCTTACATCAAGAATACTAACAAGTCCCGGTCATTTAAAGAGAATGGTTAAAGCTTTAAAGGGAAATATTGATATATACGAGAAAGAACATGGGACAATCGAAGAAGCAGAAAAAAAAGAAGAACCAGAACTTGGTTTCCGTCCATAAAAATATGATTAGTTTTGATGATTTCAAAAAAATTGATTTAAGAGTTGCTAAAATAATTTCAGCAGAGAAAGTAGAAAATTCGGAAAAATTGATAAAATTGGAAATAGATCTTGGCACCGATTTCCCAGATAATCCAAAGAGAACCCTTTTGGCTGGAATTTCCAAATTTTATAATCCCGATGATTTAATTGGAAGAGAAATAATTATGGTTGCTAATTTAGAACCGAAAAGCATGATGGGAATGGAAAGCCAAGGCATGCTTCTGGCAGCAGTTGAAGACGGAAAACCAATTCTTATAAAACCAGAATCCGAAGTCTCACCTGGGACTAAAGTGCAATGATAAAAAAAGTTTATATAATCAATGCTAGAGGAGAAAAAGAATATTTTTCCCTAAGCAAAGTTTACCGTTCTGCAAGAAGAGTTGGTGCTTCTCCAAGTTTCGCCAAAGAGATATCAGAAAAGATAGAAAAAGAGGTTTTTCCCGAGATGAAAACCTCAGAGATATTCAGTAAAGTAAAAAAAATGCTATTGGGAAAGAAAAAGAAACTGGCCATAAAATTTTCTCTAAAAAGGGCAATGAGAAAATTAGGACCGACAGGATTTCCTTTTGAAAAATATATTGGAAGCATTCTCTCAAAGAAAGGATTTAAAATAAAGTTAAATCAGATAGTAAAGGGGCGCTGCTGTTCTTATGAAATAGATTTTATAGCAGAGAAAGATAATATTTTTTATATTGGCGAATGTAAGTATAGAAATCTTTCTGGAGGCCGAGTTCATTCGCAAATTGCACTTTCAAATTATGCTAGATTTCTAGATATTAAAAAAGGGAAAATCTTTAATGGTAAAAATAAAACCAAAAGTATTCTAGTAACCAATACAAAGTTTACAACTAAAGCCATAAAGTATTCAAAATGCATAGGAGTTGATCTTTTGGGATGGAACTATCCAAAAAATAGAGGTCTCGAAAGTATTATAGATAAAGAAGAATTTTATCCTATAACTATACTAAAATCTTTAAGAAAAGACATATCAGATGTTTTCGTTTCAAAAAAAATAATGCTTGTAGGAGATCTTTTGGAATTAGATATTAAAAAATTTGCAAAAGAAAATCATATTTCTATTTCTTATCTCAGTTCTTTATTAAGAGATGCTAAGTTATTAACTAAAAAATAAAAAAATATGAAAAGAGAAGAAGCTTTAATATTATTAAAACAAAATTTAAAGAATGAGAATCTAATAAAACATTGCTTATCCGTAGAGTCTTTGATGAAGGATTTAGCCCGTCATTTCGGGGAAGATGAAGAAAGATGGGGGATAGCAGGCCTTTTGCATGATATAGATTACGAAAAAGTCAAAGATGATTTATCTCAACATTCTTTAGTTGGTGCAAAAATGCTTTCTGATTTGAACATAGACGAAGAAATCTGTCAAGCAGTGAAAACACATAATGAAGCTCATGGAATTGAACCAGATAGCTTGATGGGGAAGAGCCTCTACGTTTGCGATCCTTTAACAGGGTTAATAGTAGCTTCTACATTGGTACTTCCTTCAAAAAAAATATCTGACGTTACTGTCCAAAATATCCTTAATAGATTTAAAGAAAAATCATTTGCTAAAGGAGCTAACAGAGAAATCATTGGAAAATGCAAAGACCTTCTCAATTTAAGTTTGGAGGAATTTATAGAAATATCATTAGGAGCTATGAAAAAAATATCGGACGATTTAGGTCTCTAATATTGTGCGACCTTTATAATAAGAACCTGCCTCGCTAACGCTCAGCAGAACCTTGATTCGCTAAGGAATAGATATATAATCTTGAATTATGCAGAAAAACCGTTAGATTCCCTAACGGTTTTTTGAAATCTTTATAATCTTTAATTTCCTCTATTCTTTTAAAGGATGATATTCCCGATGGATTCTTTCTGCGTAGCGATCTGAAGCATGAACATATCTAGTAGTTGTATTTAAAGATTCGTGACCCAATAAAACTTGAATTGCAGCTGGATTAGCACCATTTTCTGCTAGATAAGTTGCAAATGCATGACGAATTGAATGACAGGAGATTGGAACATTGAAACCCAATAATTCTCTATATCTTTTTACTTTTTCCTGAAGATAATTTTGAGAAATTCTCCTATCTTTTTTGTGAACATTTTTACCTCTAAGGGGAATAAAAAGATAAGAAGAATCTACCTTCTCTCTAACGCTTATATATTCTTTAATGTATTTTTGAGCTCTTGGCGTTAAGTAAACAAATCTTTCTTTCTTCCCTTTTCCGAGAATGAAAACTCTTCCCGTGTGATCTATTTGCACTTTTTTAAGATTAACAAGTTCAGAAATTCTCATCCCTGTAGAAATAAGCGTTTCAAGCATGGCACGATTTCTTATGGCAATAAGCTTGTTTTTTTCAAATCTAGTAGGAGATTCGATTAATTTTACTATTTCTTCAAATTCCGATATTCGCGGATGTTTTTTTATATTTTTGACTAATTTTATAGCTTCGGGAGGGACAGGAACCTTATAATCTATATCTATTAAAAACTTAACATAAGACCGTAAAGAAGACAGCATCCTGTTCATTGAATAGCTATTAAGTTTCTGCTTTCCTTTCTCCATTTTTGGAGTTTTTCTGTCCCGCGAAGAAAGGTAAGCCTTATAATTAAGAATAGTCTTCTTGTCTATCTTGCTAAATCTTACGTTAATTTCTTCTAAAAAATCTTGAAATACTATTAGGTCTCTCTCGTAATTATAAACTGTTTCTTCTGAGTAGTTATTTGTTTGGAGATTTAAAAGAAAATCATCAAAATAGGGAAGTGGTAATTTTATCATAAATTAAGTAATAAATTTAATTATTTTATCTTCAAAGGATATAATTAGAAAAATACTATTTTTCATAGTAGCAAGATTATACCAAAGTTTAAAGAAAGAAGAAATACTTCCTATTTCTATATAAATATTTTTATTTTCCTTAATACGAAGGCCAATATCTGCTCTTCCGTAGGTTAAGGCAGGTTCTATAATAATCTCATCAAGGTTAACTTTGATAGGGTTATTCTTAAAATAATTAATAACTACATCCATCATTTTCCTATGCCATTCTCCTCCATGGATACTTGTTCTATTAAGTATTGATTGCTCGGAAAAATTTTCCCAGAAACTTTTATGATTATTAACCATAAACTCCGTACAGTTAATATCCCCACTAATTATTAAAATTGCTATTTTTCTTAAAATACAAGTATCACATTCTAGAAAAGAGGGATTATTATGTCTGAATTTTTCTGGCATAACAAAAATATTTTCCTTTAACCAAAGCATTTCTTTGTTAATAGCTTTTTCAATAATATTCCATTTGTAGAGTTTTTGACTTTTTGGATTAGAAAATGTCAATGGTTTTTCAAGTAAGTATTTTTTAATATCCATCATTCCATTAATAATTATCTTTTCATGAAGAAAAATATTATTAATTTTTACTTCTTTGTTTGAAATTGAATAAGCATAACTCCAGCGCAATATTTCTGGGCTGATAGAGAAGGGGAGTCCCATATCTTCTCCATACTTTTTAGTTATCTTTTCAATAGAACGAGCTGTTAATCGTCTATCTGCCTTTTTTCTGCTTCTGTAATTTACAAATAATGCTTTATTGAAATCTTTTCTTGTCTTTAAATATCTTTTTATCCAATACAAAGATTTATCGGAAATTATTTTCGAGACTGTCTCCAAGTCATTTCTATTAAGCTTCCTAAGTTGATCTACTTTTAATCCAGTAGACATTAATACTTCTAAAATACACCTATTTCTTAGTCCAATTACTGTTTTAACCTTGCAAAGCGATAAAAGTTCTTTTGTCTGGTCCGAGCTAATTAATTTTATATCTTTTTGCCGTCTATCTAGCTTAAAAAGAACTATTTTGTCTGGATTGAGCGAAACTATGTCTTTGACTGTGAAATAGCTTAAAAGAGCCCTCAGAGCGATTAAATAGTAATGCTGAGTGATTCTCTTTAAAGGTTTACCATTTTTATCACAATAATAAGATAAATAGAGTTGATAGCTCCGACCATCTTCTATGGTCAATTCGTGAGGTTTCAAACTTTCTTTTTTTGTTTTCTTCAGCCACGCAATAAATCTTTTAAGATAGCGATTATAATTTTCGTAAGTTTTTTCCGAAAGACCTCTTTCTTTGCAATATTTTATAAATAAAGGAATATGTTTAATCAAAGATACGTTGCTCTTAAAGTTTTTGATCATATATATGTATATATTATATGAGTGTAAGGGATATTATACTCACTTTACTATACTTATAATATAGCCTTCTAAAAGGCTTGTCAATGCTCCCCTTTGTTTCGTATACCGTATATCGTATATCGTATTGGGCCAGCTGGCGGATTAGTCACTTATATGAATTAATCTTTTGAATTTTTCCCAAAGAGATTTTCCTACATTAGGTGCTTCTTCTTTAATCTCATTCTTTTCTTTTTCTAACTCTTCTCTTATTGCAGATCCTCTTTTATCTATTTCTTTTTGAAATAAAGGCTTAATCTTGTTATTCCAAAAACCTATGATGATTTCCCACGATTTTCTAAAAAAAGGAACTACTTCGTCATTCCAGATATTTTTAATCAATGCTATCATCCCTCCGCTTTCAATTTTCTCTTTACCCATATCTTCTATCTCTTGAAAAGAAACAGGTATATATATATCTGTTTCTTCGCCTAAAGAAAAAAAAGGAATCACTAAAAATAATAATAAAAAAATAATTATTCCCTTTTTCATATGTTGATTAAAGAATTTCTTTTGCTTTTATTATCCTTTTTATACTTTCCTCTTTCCCCAATACAAATGCTATCTCAAAAGGACCCGCAGATGCTTTTTTGCCCGTAAGAGAGACCCTGAGGGGCCAAAGAAGATATCCTTTATCCCCTGCTCCTACAGAACGGGATTCGCCGAGATCTTCTTTAGAAACTTCTAATTCTTTTAAAAAACTTGTAGATAAATTGTCTTTTGTCCAATTTTCTTTTTCTATTTTTGACAATATCTTTTCTGATTTGTCAAGTGATAGCTTAATTTCGCTCTCAGAATAAGACTTCCAAAGAAGTAGATCTTTATCATAATTAAGGCTCGTTTTAAAGAAGAAATCCGTAAAATCAGATATCTCTGAGAGTTTTTTCAATCTTTCATGATAAAGAGAAATTACTTCTTTTAGAAAATCAAAACTTATTTCTTTTTTTGTTTCGTTAACTATAAACTTATTTGAAAAATCAACTCCAGAAGTCCCTAAAAATTCCATTTTAGGAACTGTTTTTTGAGCTTCTGGCTTTGGTGTTATTAAATTACCATTAATCAAATAAGGAATACAGGATTCTGTTATTTCCTTTAAAGGTTTTTGACGAATATAACATCCGTTCAGGTAGTCAAGTCTTTTAATATTAAAAACAGCGCCTCCTTTCTGTATCCTTTCTAGGGAAAATGCTTTAATTAAAGAATTCAAAGAATAAATTTCTTCTTCTGTGCCGGGATTCCATCCAAGAAAAGCCATAAAATTTATCAATGCTTCTGATAAATATCCTTCTTTCTTATATTCTGAGACAGAAATTACGGCATGTCTTTTTGAAAGTTTTGACCTATCAGCTCCTAAAATTAAAGGCAAGTGACCATATTTAGGATGAGGCAAATCAAGAGCTTCCTGAATTAAAATCTGTCTTGGCGTATTTGAAATATGATCTTCTCCTCTTATGACATGAGATATTCTCATTTCAAAGTCATCAACTACAACTGCAAAATTGTATAAAGGATTTGAAATACTTTTAGCTATAACAAAATCATCACTTAAAGAAGAATCAATTTCTACTTTTCCTCTAATTAAATCATTAAAGGAAACTTTTTTGTTAGGATTCTTAAATCTTATAACATAGGGTTTCCCTTCTTCTAAATTCTTTCTCACGTCTTCTGGAGAAAGAATTTTACATTTTCCGTCATATCTTGGAATTTGACCAATACTCATCTGATATTGATGCTTAGCTTCAAGTTCTTCTTTTGTGCAAAAACAATAATAAGCCTTTTTTTCTTCTAAGATTTTCTTTAGATATTTTTCATAAATCGGAATTCTCTTGCTCTGCCTATAAGGCCCATATTCTCCGATATATTCCTTACCATCATTCTTTGTTTGATATTCGGAAAGTGGTCCTTCTGTCCAATCAATCTTAAGCCATTTCAGATTTTCAATAATGTCTTGCTCAAATTCAACTTTAGATCTTTCAATGTCAGTATCTTCGATTCTCAAGACAAAGGCTCCGTCGTATTTTTTTGCAAAAAGATAATTAAACAAAGCGGTTCTGGCAGTCCCAATATGAAATTTACCCGTAGGAGACGGAGCGATTCTCACTCTTATCTTTTTTGGATTTTTAAGATAATCATCCATATTTTAATAATACTCTAATAAATTAAATATTCTACTATATATTTGGCAATTATTTCAGCTGCCCTAGGACGAGAAAAATTTTCAGCAAAAATAGACATTCTTTCTAATCTTTCGGGATCCGACATCATATATTTCAACCTTTCAAGAAAAAAATGGGAAGTTAAATTCTTTTCTTCTATCACAAGACATGCTCCTTTGTTTTGATAAGAATAAGCATTATTGACCTGATGATTCTGAGCCGATCCAGGAAGAGGAACTAAGATAGAAGGTTTTCCGCAAAGAGCAATCTCGAAAATAGCTCCCGAACCTGCTCTTGCCAAAACAATATCGCAAGCACTAAGAGCATGTTTGAGTTTTTTTTCGTCTAAGAAAGGATAAGTATGATAATATTTATCAAGAGGAGAGCTAACCATTACCTTTGCTTCAGCATTTACCTCTTTTAAATTTTTCGGCCCTACTTGATGAATAACCTGAAAATCATCCAAAAGCTGTGGAAGAATATTAAGGATTAAGTTATTAATCCTTTGAGATCCTTGAGACCCCCCAAAAACAAGGAGAATTGGCTTCCCTTTTTTTAAATTAAAAATGTTTTCTGCTTCTTCTTTTGAACCATTCTTTATTTCTTTCCTAACAGGATTTCCAACTGAGATTATTTTTTTTGGAGAGAAAAAAATTACTTCTTTAACAGGAAAAGAAACGAATATCTCTAAGGCAATTTTTGATATTATTTTATTAGAAAGCCCGGGAGTAATATCTGATTCATGGAGCATTACGGGAGTAAAGAAAATATACCCCAAGAGAGAGACAGGAAAGGATCCATATCCCCCTTTACTAAAAATTAAGTCTGGGAAAAGAAAGAAGAGATAAAAAAAGCTTTGAATAAATCCAATTATCATTTTGAAAACATCAAAAATATTCTGGAAGAAAGCCTTAAAACTCCAGTATCTTCTTATCTTACCAGCAAGTATGCTTTTTACTTTAATCCCTTCTCTAGAGAGCATAAAAGCTCCAGATTCATCTTTTGGACCAACGAAATAAAAAGAAAAATCAGGACGAATCTTCTTTAATTCTCTCACTATGGCAATTATTGGGAAGATGTGTCCTCCACTCCCCCCTCCAGTAAATATTATCCTCATAATTATTGATTGTTAGTTCCGCCAGCTGTCTTTGCTAACCGACGGTTAGTTATTAGTTATTCTACTGAATACTTTGATATATTCAAGAGCAATCCTGCTCCTGCTAGTTCTGCTAAAAGGTGAGATCCTCCATTAGCAATAAAAGGCAAAGGTATCCCCGTCAAAGGAACAATTCCCATAACAGAACCGATATTAACAAATGCTTGAAAAACTATCCAGAAAACAATTCCTAGTGATAAAGTTTTAAGAAAAGTATTCGGAGAATTTTTTGAAATTTTAAAACCAATAATCGCAAAAAGAAGAAATAGAAATATTAATATTATACTTCCTATAAGTCCGGTTTCTTCGGCAAAAACAGAAAAAATGGAGTCTGCAATTGGCTGGGGAAGAAATCCTAACTTTTGGACTCCAAAACCAAATCCTTTTCCCCAGAGACCTCCCGATCCAATAGCTATAAGTGATTGACCAATCTGATATCCTGAACCCATTGGGTCTCCCCCAAGATTTAAAAAGACTAATATTCTATCCATCCTATAACCAGAGAGAGGGATAGCCGCCATAAGAATTACCAGAATGAGTACTATTAAAAGAATTGTTCTAATGCCGGGATTAGCGACAAAATACATAGAAATAGCTGCGAGAATTATTATTCCTAAGGTACTAAAATCGGGTTGAAAGAAAAGGAGAACAATGACCGAGGAAATAATAACGAGAAAAGAGATACTCTTTTTAGCCCAATCCCCTTTTAAGGATAGGTTCTTCCTTGAAAGAATCTTTTTATTTTCACCCTGAGGGTTAGATTTCCATTTTGAAAGCCACGCAGCGATATAGATGATAGATGCAAGTTTAAGAAATTCTGATGGCTGAAACTGTAGAGAACCAAAATGAATCCATCTAAAAGATCCTCCAACATTTACTCCAATAGAAGGAATAAAAACCATTGATGTCAAAAAAAGGACAAATAACATGAAGAACAGAGAGTATTTTCTGACAAAATCTAAAGGTAAATTAAAAAATAAAATTCCTATCAAAATTCCAGGCAAAATCCCAATTTTTAACTGATGTAATAATATATAAAGAGGCGAACCGAATTCTTTCTGAGAATAAGAAATGGAAGCACTAGATAAAATCAAAAAACCAAGCATTATTAACACGAAAAGAACTATCAATAACCATCTATCTGGGCAATGAGATATTTTTCTTTCCATCTTTAAATTATATCACAAACTCTTTCTTTCGTTAAAGAACTTTTTGATATTTTTTTTAAATAAATTACCTCTTTCTTTGTAATCTTTAAAATTCGTAAAACTGGCACATGCTGGAGAAAGTAAACAAATTTTGTCCTTATCCGTATGTAAATAACAAAGTTTCACAGCTTCTTCCATATTATTCACAAAAAAATGATTAAATTTTACTTTTTGATGAATTTCTTCCCAAATTTTTTCTCCTGTCTCGGGAAAAAAGATTAATGTTTTAATCTTGCTATTATCTATTTTATTGGCCAATTCTTTAAAATCAAGATTTTTATCACTTCCTCCTAAAATTAATGTTTGGATCTTATTCTTGAAATAGTCTAAAGCGAGTATCGTGGTTTGAGGAATTGTCGACATAGAGTCATTATAAAAATCAATATTCTTAAAATTACCAACAAATTCTAATCTGTGTTCTAATGGTTTGAATTCTTTAATTGATTTTAAAATATTTTCTTCTGGTATTCTAAATATCTTCGCTACTTTTTTTGCAGCATCAATATTTAAATCATAATATTTTCCTCTAATTGAAATCTTTTTGGCTTCTGATTCTTCCGCAATATTTTTTACTATCGGATCATTAATATTATAGATAAGATAATCCTCTTTCCCTTGATATTTTGTTATATTTTTTTTAGAAGAAACATATTCGTTAAAATCTTTATAATAGTCCAGATGATCAGGATAAATATTTAGAAAAACAGCAATACTAGGACTCTTCCTCAAACTATATAATTGATGAGAGGATAATTCGTAAACAAAAACACTGTCTTTCTTAAAAATAAACTCTAAAACTGGCTTCCCGATATTACCAGCTAAATAAACTTTCATCCCCGAATCTTTCAGGACGGAATATATCAAAGAACTAGTTGTGCTCTTACCCTTTGTACCGGTAACCCCAATTATTTCCCCCTCAAAATTATCAAAGAAAATATTAGTTTGAGAAGTTATTTTAGGAAGAATAGATTTTGATATTTTTTTAAAAGAAATACCTGGAGATTTAATAATAAGATCATAATCTTCTAGGTAATTTAAATAATCCTTACCAAAATGAATCTTTATTTTTTTTGAATTTAACTCTGAGTTGATTAATCCTTTTTCTTTTTCTGAAAAATCAATTAATTCTTTTTCGTCTGCTAAACAAAAAACTTTTTCTGGAAAAAGATTTCTTAAAAATAAAAACGTGTTTTGTCCTTCTCTGCCAAAACCCAAAATTAAAATTTTCTTTTTTTCTATTTCATTTAATTTCATTTTAACCAATAAGTCTAAAGATAACACCTAGGAAGCTAAGTACAAATCCAATAATCCAAAATCTCATAGTTATTTTACAAGGAGACCATCCCTTAGCTTCAAGGTGATGATGAAAAGGAGAACAAAGAAAGACTTTCTTCTTTCTAAATCGCTTTGATAAAAGTTGTATAACTACCGAAGAAGCTTCAAGGACAAGAATCCCTGCAATAATTGGAAGGACTATTACAGAGTCTGTCAAAAACGCAATAACAGCCAACGTTGTCGTAAGCCCCAAAGTACCTGTTTCTCCCATATAGAATCTAGCCGGAGGTATATTAAACCAGAGAAAAGTTAAAATTGTTCCGACTATAACCATACAAAAAGATGCCAAATTTATTTGACCTTGGAAAAAAGCTATTATTCCAAAAGCACCAAATATAGAAGCAAAAACCCCCCCTGATAATCCATCTATACCATCCACCACTCCCCCGGCCCAGCAAGCAAGAACAGTCATAATAAATAAAGGGACATACCAAAACCCAAGGAAGATGTCCCCAACTAACGGAATATGAATACTATTAAAATCAAGTTTATAATAAAACCACCAAGCTCCTATTAAACCTATCAAAATAACAATAAAAAGCCTCTTTGAAAACTTTAATCCCCCATCAGAATTATTCCCTTTTCCAAAAACCTGTAAAATATCATCCAAAAGCCCAACTATAGAAGCAGAAATAAGCGTAAAAAGAGGAAGCCACGTTTGCCCTCTTGATAAAAAATTTAATTTTTCAAGCCAAAAATTATTTGAAATCTTTGAAAGAAAAAAGAAAATAAAAATAACTAATAATGAGACTCCCCATATCAAAACTCCACCGAAACGAGGAACACTTACCTCTCTTTCTTTGTGAAGACTATAAAAGACAGGAGCTTCGTCACCCGTGATTGTTTTAGTCCTTGCTTTTTTTCTCCACATTTTATATTTGTAAAGAAAATGAGTTAAAGCAGGAGTAAAAAAAACGGAGAGGAAAGTCGCAGATATAGTCAGAATAAAAATCTTGATTAAATTGATAGCTAATTCTGGATTTTGATAAAAAGGCATATAAATAACGAGATCATTTAAACATACTAACATCCTAACATCTAAACATAGGTATTAGGTGTTAGGTGTTAGGTGTTAGGTGTTAGGTGTTAGGTGTTAGAAAATACTAGATACTAGATACTAGATACTAGATACAGGATACGGGATACCTAATCCGCCAACTGGCGGACGGAAGGCTATTATTGCCTTGAAAGATTTATTGCCGATGGGTAGATAGTTTATGACAAGATACGAGATACCTAATCCGCCGGCTGGCGGACGAGATACTAGTCTTGCTGAACGCAGACGAAATAAAACGATATTATTGTATGAACTCTAAATTATTTGTAGCTAAATAAATTAATTTCTTAATTTCAGAAAATCTTTCCTGAGGAGAATCAGCTCCCAAAACAATACTTATCAAATAATCTTCTTGCCCAATCTCTTGGATCAAAAGAATACAACCTCCCGCCTTTGGAGTCCATCCTGTTTTCCCTCCAAATAAATAATCCATTTCTTCTAAAAGTTCATTTCTATTAGTTGCTAAATAAAGTATATCTCCTTTGTTGTTTGATATTGGATAATATGGTTTAGCAGAAATTTCGAATATTTCAGGATGTTTTTTTAAAATATACTTGGCAAATTCAGCTAAATCATAAGAAGTTGATTTGTTAAGTCCAGGCACATCAAGCCCTGTACAGTTACTAAAAGAAGTCTTTTTTAAGAATAGTTTTTCAGCTTCAAGATTCATTAGAGATATAAAGGAATTCACTTTTTCTTTTGGAGTTGAGATATTATCTCCTTCATCAAAAGCCTCTGCTATAGCATATGCCGAATCATTACTTGATTGGATAAGCATTGCATGGAGAAGATCATTTAAAATAACTTGTTCTCCTTGTTTTATCTTTCCTCCTCCATTCTTCTCTAATGCCTCTTCTGACATAGAAATTGATTCAGAAATACTATAATATTCTGGATGCTCCAAGACAACCCAGGCAGTCATTAATTTAGTCAAGGAAGCAATAGGAAACGGCGTTTTTGATTCTTTTTCAAAAAGAATTTCTTCGTCATCCCCAGACACTCGGACAACAATAGCTGAGTTAACATTTAAAATTATAGGCTCTTTTCCCTCTTCTTTTTCTGTTTTTATTTCTCTCGGGAAAGGCTTTATACTAGCTTGATAAACGAAAGAAGGAGGTCTGTAATATATGTTAAATAGGTATGGATCTAATTTTTCTTTTAGGAATAATGCTTCTGAAAGAAAAAGCAAAATCAAAAATAAATATGTAAAATACAATTTGTTTTTTTTCATCTTGTCTATTTGTCTTTCTCTTTCGCTATTTTTATGTGAAGTTCTTTTAGTTGCTCTTCTGATATCTCGGAAGGAGTTCCCATCATTAGGCATCTATTATCACCTGTTTTAGGAAAAGCCATAACCTCTCTGATGCTTGATTCTCCGAACATTAAAGCTAAAAATCTGTCGAGCCCAATTGCTATTCCTCCATGAGGAGGTACCCCATATTGAAAGGCCTTGAAGTAATTTTTAAACTTTTCCTTTGTCTCTTCTGGAGAATGACCAAAAAGTTCAAATACAGAACAGAGCAAATTAAGATCGGTAATTCTTAAGCTTCCTCCTCCTATTTCCCAACCATTCAAAACGAGATCATATTGATAAGCTAAAACTTCTTTAGGATTATTTTTAATTTTGTCTAGATCGTTTGTTTGGGTCTGAGTAAAGGGATGATGCATAGCTCCCCAGTTTTTAGTTCTTTCGTGCCATTCAAAAGCGGGAAAATCCGTCACAAAACAAAACGCAAGTTCGTTAGGGTCTTCTTTGTCCTTTCTAATGTCGGGCTTATCTGTCTTATATTTTTCCATTGACTCTTTAAATGTAATCCTAGGGAAAGGAGCTTCAAGTATCTTTTTTTCAGGAAAAACTTTTTTAACGAGTTTAATAAATAAATCTTCTGTCAGAGATAAAATTTCATCCTGACTCATAAAAGAGGTTTCCACATCTAATTGAGTAAATTCCGCTTGTCTATCTGACCTTGGGTCTTCGTCTCTGAGACATCTTGCTATTTGAAAATATCTTTCAAAACCAGCAACCATTAAAAGTTGTTTGTATTGTTGAGGAGATTGAGGAAGAGCATAAAATTTTCCAGCTTGTAATCTGGCAGGAACTATAAAATCACGAGCTCCTTCAGGAGTAGATTTTGTTAATATAGGAGTTTCTATCTCGGTAAAGTCTTCTTTTTGTAAATAATCCCTCATAAAGAAAAATGCCTTTTGACGAATCCTCAGATTATCTTGCAATCTTTTTCTCCTAAGATCGAGATATCGATATTCCAATCTTTTTTTCTCATCAATATCATAACCATCGCCTTCGATTGAGAAAGGAATAGCTTCCGACTTACTTAATATTTCCAAAGAGTCTACTTTTAATTCAACTTTCCCCGTTTTAATCTTATCGTTTATCATATTCTCAGGTCTTTCTTTTACTTCTCCTTCTATCCCAACTACCCATTCAGGTCTCAACTTCTGAGCAGATTCGTAAGAATTATCTTTTGGGGTAAAAACTACTTGTAAAATCCCACTTCTATCTCTTAGGTCAATAAAAATTATTTTTCCATGATTTCTTCTGGAATTAACCCAACCAAAAACCTTTACTTTTCCCCCAATATTTTCAGAAACTTTTGAATTAAGAGTTCTTTTCATATTAGATATATTTTTTAATTTTTTCGACTACTTCCCCTGGAGTATAATTTGTTTTAATCAAATATTCCTCAACGCCTAATTTCTCAGCTTTATTTTTAGTCTCAAGGTCATCATAATTAGAAAAAGCTAATATAGGAACAGAAATTTCTCCAAATTTCTCTTCTAATCTTTGCAAAAAAACTATTCCACTATCTCTGGGAAGAAGAATATCAAGCAATATCAAATCCGGTTTTTCTTTCTCAAATAATCTTAACCCTTCTTCCATTTCCATAGTAAAAAATGTTTTGAAACCTGAT
>Ga0207997_1000498_pt1 | contig 20063 bp, 30 predicted proteins | sample AntAceMetag02UKN_FD_184777 | JGI IMG/M metagenome (GOLD analysis project Ga0207997, IMG submission 184777) | Saline lake microbial communities from Ace Lake, Antarctica - Antarctic Ace Lake Metagenome 02UKN (SPAdes) (version 2) | ecosystem: Environmental > Aquatic > Non-marine Saline and... | reverse complement strand
GAGTAAAGAGACAGCAGTAGCGGAGAATCCTTTAGTTGCAGACCCAGAGGAAGAAATAAAAAGACTGGCAAAAGATGCTACAAATGACTTATCAGGAAAAGAAGAAATCATTTAAAAACTCAATATGGACGAATTAATTTATAATTTCAATAAAAAGTATCCTAATAAAATTATCAGGAATTCAGAAAATAGTGATACGGTAAAACGAATGAGTGAGATAAATACTAGAATGAAAGCAAATAAAGGAATCGCTTTTTATTGTGGTAAAAGGAATCAATATATATTTATTCCTAGCAATAAGTAGCTGCTTTGCAAATAATTTTGTATCTTTAATGTATGAAAATATCCGCAGTTTATAAAATACAGTCAATCGTCAAGACAGATAGATTATATATTGGTAGTTCTGTACACATCAAAAAAAGATGGAGTGATCACTTAAAAAGTTTAAGCCTTAATAATCATGAAAATAAAAAACTTCAAAACCATTATAATAAATATGGCAAAGATGATTTGGCGTTTGCAGTTATTGAACCATGTTTGCCTGAGTATTTAATTATAAGAGAACAATATTATATAGATACATTAAAACCTTATTTTAATATCTGCAAGGTAGCAGGTAGCCAGTTAGGCTTAAGGCGATCTAAGGAAACTCGTTTGAATATGAGTATTGCACAAAGGAAGTGCGGAAATGTACCCTCTGAAAAATGTAAAAGGCGAAGTATCGAGGCGCATACCGGACTTACTCCCTGGAATAAAGGAATAAAAACAGGAATTATTCCATCAACAGTCTTTAAAAAAGGACAAACCCCATGGAATGCAGGTACGGCTAAACCTAAAATAAAATGGGACGGGATAGTAACTGAAGAAACGAGAATTAAATTAAGGAAAGCAAGAAAAGGAAGAAAGCCAACACTCGGATTACATCATTCAGAAGAATCTAAGGCAAAAATGAGTAAATCACATGCCGGGCATGTCCCATATACAAAACCTCTTTTACAATTTGATAAACAATTAAATTTTATTAAAGAATGGGAGTCAGGCATAGAGGTTGAGAGAATAATTAATATTAACTGTAAACATATATCTCGTGTTGCAAATGGTTTTCGCCATAGTGCAGGAGGTTTTATTTGGAAATTTAAAAACGTATCATAATGGCTGAAGTACTTTTTCTCACATTAAATTCATCGGATTCATGTGCCTTTTATCGATCATCAGGAGTTATAAAAGACTTACGCAGAAAGTCAGACGACAATATCACTTTAATACAGTGGGACCAGGCGTCTATAAATTGGTCATTTGTATCACAGTTTGACCTTATAATGTTTCAACGTCCCTTCTCAAAGGAATCACTTAACTTGTGTGGTTATATAAAACAATTAGGCATCAAGCTATGGTTGGATTATGATGATAACCTATTTACCCTTAATCCAGAGAACCCAACATATAGTCTTTATAATAATCCGGAAGTACAAAAGAACATTCAAGGGATGTTAAGACTTGCGGATGCAGTAAGTGTGCCAACAGAATATTTAAAACAAGCTTATCTGGAATTTAATAAGAATATCACAGTCATCCCAAATGCTTTTAATGATGTGTTATTCTCTAGGTCAAAGGAGGTACCACAAAGGACGAATCATATTGTATGGAGGGGTCCAGGAGCTCATATTTATGATTTAATGACATTCAGTAAAGAGATAGATAAATGCACTAAAAACTTCCCAGAATGGCGGTTTATGTTTATGGGATTCTCTCCGTGGTTTCTTGCCGATACTCCTAATAAAGGGCATATACCATCATTGGATGTTATTATCTATTTCAAGACTCTTTTAGATATGGCGCCTTCCTGCCTTCATGTTCCACTACATGATAATAACTTTAATCGCTGCAAGTCAAATATAGCAGCCATTGAGGGTAGTTATGCTGGTGCAGTGTGTGTTGTTCCTGATTGGTGGAACTTTCCCGGTACATTACCTTATACTGATACACCAAGTTACTATGAGGCTATCAGGTCAGTCCTGAGTGGTGATGTCGATAAGGACGCTTTAAATAAGGAAGCATGGGAGTATATCATGGACTGCTTAACGTTATCTAAAGTAAACGAGATGCGTATTGAAATGATAGATTCTTTGATAAATGAATAAGCTATTTAAAGGCAGGGAAGCGTTTTTGTCAGGGCGATGTAATAAGCACGACTACATAGGTAAGATGGACGACATTCATTCTATACTTTTCGAATACTCGGAATATATAGGGGGTACTAATATTTCCTCTATTGAGATCGTAGATGAAGATGTTATAATGACCTTTCGTGACTCAGGCATACGTTTCAAATGTGTTAAGCACGATAGTCGTCTGGCTCCTATCGATATGTTAAACTTCGGGACATACGAAAAGGCAGAGCTATCGATGCAACTAAAGATGATTGGAGAGTATGACACTGTCTTAGATGTTGGGGGTAATTTTGGGTGGTATGCTATGAGTGTGGCAAAACATAGGTCCCATTCTCATGTCTTCTGTTTCGAGCCGGTACCTAAAAGTTATTCTTATCTGAATGAAAATATAAAACTTAATAACCTTAGTAATATCTCTACCTTCGATTTTGGTTTCTCTGATATAGAGGGATCTTTTGATTTCTATTACGATCCGACCCTTTCTGTTAATGCAAGTCTGGCTAATATGTCAGGCAATAAGGAGACGGAAAGAGTTGTTTGCAATGTCAGACGGCTGGATGACTTCAGAAAAGAACATAGCGATAAGGTTGATTTCATAAAATGCGATGTAGAGGGTGCTGAGTTGTTTGTTTTCAAAGGAGGCGCTGATCTAATTAAAAACGATTGTCCGATAGTTTTTGCTGAGATGTTAATCAAATGGAGTGCTAAGTTCAACTATCATCCAAATGATATTATCTCTTTCTTTAGCGAGCTTGGTTATCTTTGCTTTACACTATGCGGTGAAAATCTTAAGCCCGTTATAACTGTTGATGAAAATACGATTGAGACAAATTTCTTCTTTTTGCATAAAGAAAAACATAGCTCTCATATTAAAAAATTCAATATTAATTAAAATAATTGTTGTATATCAAATAAATTGTTTAAATTTGTAAAATAAAGAGTGACAAAATGAAAAACAAATTATTAATCGTATTGCCTCATAGTATTAACTCCATTGGTTCGGTCACTCTTTCCATATGGTTTTTTTGTTATGGGGCATGTTATATTAAATCAGAGATGCAAAGATAGCCAGGTGCAACAAGTGAATCATCGTTAACAAGACAACCAGGCACTAGAAGTGAATCAGGTATGCTAAGATACCCATAGTTATAGAGTGAATCATTTTTATTAAGACAACTATAATTAATAAGTGAACCACATATCAGAAGGTAACCAAAAAATTGAAGTGAATCAGGATATAAAAGATAACTATGTTACAAAAGTGAACCAATTAGTAAAAGATATCCAACGGCACTAAGTGAATCAACGTGATGAAGATACCCACTGTCAGTAAGTGAATCAAATATTAATTAAAAAAGAGTGAAAAATGAGTAAAACAGCATTAAAAAAGAGAATCAGCAAAAGACAAAACGGTTTATGTGCCGTATCTGCTGAAGTATTAGCCAAAGAAACAAGGCTATATGATACCGATAGAATTGAACCTAAAGCAAAAGGCGGTACTTATACCGATGATAACTCACGAGCATTAAACCCGGTGGAACACATGAAGCGTCATTTTATCTATAGGGAACGCACCCCAGAAATGACAGAGTTAAAGAACTTGATTGATAGTAAGATTCAGATTAGTAAACTTACCTATTCATTAAGTAATCGCACATTGGCAGCCAAAAGGGAGACTGACCAGATTGATGAAATTACCCAAAAGTGGATTAATGAAAAGCTAAAGGAAGTCAAATCACAGTTAGGCAAGACAGACAGAAGGATTGAGAAGTATATTAAAAGTCTGGATGTGCCTATTGTAAAAGCTGCACTTGGTATAAAAGGACTTGGATCAAATACGGTTGCCTATCTTTTGGTTTATGTTGATATTACGAAAGCCAAATATGCTTCGTCTTTATGGAGCTATTGCGGGCTTGATAAACCCAGTCATGAGAGATACACAAAAGGCGAATCAGGGGGTGGAAATAAAACACTTCGAACAGTCCTTTATACAATGGCAGATTCAATGATAAAAACAAGATCGGTTTATCGAGATGTTTATGATGCCGAAAAGAACAAGCTTGAAAATAGTATGAAGTTTACTAAGTCCCGAAATACGCAGGGCAAGCTGATTGAATGTATGTGGAAAGATACTAAGCCATGTCACAGGCATGGTGCTGCAATGCGTAAGATGACAAAGCATTTTCTTGCTGATTTCTGGTATGTATGGAGAACATTGGAAGGATTAGAAACGCCTCATTTATATGTTGAGGAGAAAATGGGGCATACAGGAATAGTTAAACCAGAAGAAAGGGGATGGATATATTAAAATTTATAATCACTATTTACAAGATATCCAAGTACATTAAATGAATCATGCTTTCGAAGATAACCAAACGGCCCAAGTGAATCATAAGAATTAAGATAACCAAAAGCCCAAAGTGAACCAGCTTATATAAGATAACCATTGTGTAGAAGTGAATCAAAAATAAAAAAGTTAACTATGAAATTCTCAGTAATATTACCCTCATTACTTGCGGACTATCCAGGCTCAGCAACAGGCAAAGACAAGAAGCTAATACGAGCTATTCAATCTGTGCTAAAGCAGACCTATCAAAACTTTGAATTAATTGTCGCTGCGGATGGCTGTGAGTTGACTAAATACGTAGTTAATAAGAATTTTACCGACAAAAGAGTTCGTTTGGTTATGGTTGATCATAAGGAGATGTGGAGTAACAAGCCCCGGAACGCAGGTATTACTATTGCAAAGGGTGAGTATATCATATATATTGACAATGATGATAAATGGGGGTCGGATCATCTACGAATTATTAATGAGCAATTAAAAGAGGATGATTGGGTATATTTTAATGACTATCGTTGGAATGGTAAAGAGTTTGTCGAACGTCAAATTGATGTATCGTTGTATGGTCATTGCGGAACGTCTAATATCTGTCATGCTTTACGGCTTAATCTCAGGTGGGAGAAAGCCGGTTATGGTCATGATTATCTGTTTATCCAGCAATTGAGGAAGTTTGAAGGCAAGCAGATTACTACACCGGAATATTATGTTTGTCACGAAATATAAAAGATTATGAAAGCGGAAGTAAAATTTAAAGGGAGACGGATAGATAATAACGAATGGGTTGAAGGTTATTATTTTAAAGCACCACTAACGGACGAAAATTCAGGTACTGATCCGGAAGTTGGTTGGTTTTTTCTTACAGGGATAGAAAGACATTGTATCGTAGGCAATGACGGAGTTGTATTTGTTGTTCAACCAAATACAGTAGAGATTGTAAGTATTTTGAATAAATGAAAGCCTTTATAATCACATATAACCGATTTCATTTGCCTGTAAATATGGCAGACTTCTTATTTGTTCATGGTATTGATCCGGTGTTTGTCGATAACAACTCTAATTATCCGCCTTTACTTGAATACTACAAGACTACTCCGTATGAGGTTGTTCGGATGCAGGAGAATTACGGTTATAAGGTAGTATGGGAGCAAGGATTACTAAATAAGTTAGCAATAAAGGGTAATTACATTGTAACTGATCCTGATTTGGACTTGTCGGGTATCCCTGATGACTTCTTAAGCGTTTTAGAGAAGGGATTGACTAAATACCCACAATGTGACAAATGTGGCCTTAGCTTGGAGATAAACGATGTTCCGGCTACTTCATTTAGCCCTGTTGATTGGGAAACTCAGTTCTGGCAGATCGCTTTAGATGGTAGGTACTTTAAAGCACCGATAGATACTACATTTGCACTATACAAAGTGCCTTTTCATTCCTTTAAAGCACTAAGGACTAATAGGCCATATACAGCAAGACATATGCCCTGGTATTACTTTAAATTTGAGGATATGCCAGAGGACGAACAATATTATTTCAAAACCTGTAAAGAATCACATTCAATGGGAGGGGTGTTTAGATGAAAAACGAATATTGGAAAGAAGACTTAATAGATAGAGTATTACATGTACTTGAATTGGTTTTCCTGATAGGTGCTATTATTTGTAGCATTGCACTTATTGCTGTTTGTATAATGAAAATAATTATCTTAATATGAAAGTAACAATCTTAATGACATATCTAAACCGTCCGGAATCATTAGTATGGACTCTAAAGTCTTTGCTTAAATATGATCCTTTGGACTTTGATGTGCTTATCGTAGATGATAACAGCACTGAAGATATTGTATTACCTGACCTGCCGTATAATGTTAAGATCATTAAATTCACAACTGAGCCGTGGGTGCATATATATACAGGGATAGTTAATATGGGTATGTTCTATGCTATTAATGGTGGTGCTGATATTATAATATTTCAGCATTCTGAATGCTATCATGTAGGCGACATATTGGGTTATGCTAAAACGATTACCGATGATAAATATATATCCTTCGGCTGTTATGCTTTAGGTGCTAACGAGACGCCTGAAACAGTTAAGATAATAGATAGGGCTTGTACTAATGATGGTCAGCGGTCGTGGTATAACCATCCTACATTAAGGCCGGTGGGGTATAACTTCTGTTGTGCTATCACTGCAAAGAATCTCATTAAGATAAATGGTTTTGATGAACGATTTAAAGATGGTTGTGCCTATGAAGATAATTACTTTCTTCACCAGATCGCAATGTTAGGATTAACAGTTGAGATAACCGACGATCCTATTGTATACCACCAATATCATTCTGTTATGTGGAACCCCAACCCGGAAGGATGGATAAGGAATCAAAATTTGTTTTATACGTTAAGACAAGGGATGGAATACAGAGCGAAACATTTATTAACACCTGATTTATGATATTAAAAGACGACATAACCAAATTAGTAGAGAATCATGGAGCGCCATATATCTATAATAACAGACCCTTTAAGCCAGGAGTAACACCTATATACTACTCCGGTCCTTATTGGGATAATCAGGAGATAATCGCTGCCGTAGATTCCCTTATGAATGGTAAGTGGATAACAGCCGGGGAGCAGGTGCATGAGTTTGAAAAGGCTTTCGGTGGTATGTTTAATTCTAAACATTCATTGATGGTCAATTCCGGATCATCTGCTAATTTAGTGATGATAGCTGCATTAAAAAAGTATTACGGATGGCAGGATAGCGATGAGATAATAGTATCACCATCGGGATTTCCTACTACCATATCTGTTATTTACCATAATAGGTTAAAACCTGTTTTTGCAGATATTGAGTGGGACACACTGAACTTTGATCTGGGACAAGTATATCAGAAGATTACATCCAAAACAAAAGCTATATTTCTGTCTCCTGTACTGGGCAATCCTCCTAATATGGATATATTAACACGTATTTGTGAAGAGCTTAATATAAAGCTAGTTCTTGATAATTGTGATTCATTGGGTTCTAAATGGGATGGCAAATACTTAAGCGAGTATGCCGTTGCTTCATCAAACTCTTTTTATCCGGCTCATCATATAACGACCGGTGAGGGCGGCATGGTATGTACCGACAATAAGGATTTATTTAAGCTAATAAGGACATTTGCAACATGGGGCAAGGACTGTTACTGTATGGGAGCTGGGAACCTTAACATGAATGGAGCTTGTAATAATAGATTTGCTAAATGGCTTGATGCGTATGATGGTATTTTAGACCATAGGTATATATTCTCAAACATGGGTTATAATTTAAAGCCTCTTGATCTCCAGGGCGCTATCGGATTAGTGCAGCTATCAAAGTTTATAGAGATAGACGCTCATAGAAAGAAAGCAAAGCATATTATTGAGAATATTTTTACATACAATCTTAATATTAAAGGCGTCAATGAGCTTAGTAAGGCATCAACTAATTGGTTTGGTACTCCGTTTATTTGTGAAGATACAGGACTGAAACATAAGTTAGTGCAACATTTAGAAGACAATAAAGTACAAACTCGCAATTACTTTGCAGGAAATATACTAATGCACCCCGGCTATTCTTTTCTTGATGACTATAAGAAATACCCAGAGTCAAACAAGGTATTTGATAAGGTGTTCTTTATCGGCAATGCGCCGTTCTATACTGATGAGATATTTGATTATATTGAAGAGGTTGTTAAAAGGTTTTAATATGAATTACTTTATATCAGGATCATCCGGTTTTATAGGGACAGCGATAAAGAATCATTTGTTGTTAATAGGTGAAGATGTTTATACTATTCCAAGGAATCAGTCTATTGAGGAATTAACCCGACTGTTTAATTATGCTAATCCTGATTACATAATGCACCTAGCGACTTATGGCAATCATTATGATAATCAAAAGGATTTTAAAAAGATGGTTGATGTAAATATTTTTAATACCTATAATCTACTTGAGGCTGCGAAGGCTTTTAATTATAAGATATTCTATAATTTTACAGCCACATCAATTTCCGGTGAATATTATTATATCACTAAGCATTGTGCGGAAATGCTAGCTAGCAGGTATGATAAGGTAGTTAATATCAGACCCTATTCAGTTTATGGACCCATGGAGGCGAACCATAAATTAGTCCCGACTATTATCAGACATCTAAACTCCGGAGAACAAATGACATTAACTGAAAACGCTACTCATGCTTGGATATTTGTAGATGATCTTGTAAGGGCGTTATTTGAAGGAAATACAGAGCTTGGAGGAAGTATAAAAGTTCCCAATATAGATATGGTAAAAATACTTGAATCAATCTCTGGCAAGAAACTTAATTACATACCAAGTATATTAAGGAGCTATGATAATAATAACTGGCAAGCACCTGAAGGAATATGTTATACAACTCTTAGGGAAGGATTAAAGCAAACTTATGAATACTTTACACGATAGGATAATAGAGATTTCTAAGAAGAATAAAATGGCTCATCTGGGGTCAAATTTAACATCCGTTAATATTATTGACGAAATATATGGCATTAAAAAACCTGACGAGCCATTTGTATTAAGTTCTGGCCACGCAGGATTGGCTCTTTATGTTGTATTAGAGAAGTATTACAACTTTAATGCTGAATATCTCTATACAAAGCATGGGACACACCCACATAGAAATTTAGAGGATAAGATATATTGTTCTACTGGCTCACTTGGTATGGGTATGGGTATTGCTTTAGGTATGGCTATGGCAGACCGCAAAAAGAATGTATATTGCCTTATCTCAGATGGTGAGTGCTATGAGGGCTTGATTTATGAAGCTGCCAATGTCATTCATCGGTATAATGTTGATAACTTAAAAGTATATCTTAACTGGAATAAATATTCTGCTTATAATAATGTAGAAGATTGGATGTTGTTTAATATAATAACAATATTCCCTGAAATACGAGTCAGGAGAACCAATGTAGAAGATTACGGATTAAAAGGACTTTCAGCACATTATATAGTATTATGAGACGACAATTTGCAAAGGATTTATACGAATTAATGGCAAAGGATAAAAATATTATCCTTATCGCTATAGATTTAGGTTATGGAATGCTTGACAAAATAAGGGACGACTTTCCGGATCAATTTATTAATCCGGGTGCAGCAGAACAGGCAGCCGTAACTATTGCGGTTGGATTGGCTCTATCAGGTAAAATACCAATAGTCTATTCCATCACTCCGTTTCTTATTTACAGACCATTTGAGGCAATAAGGAATTATATTAATAATGAGAGTGTTCCTGTAATACTTGTAGGTGGGGGCAGGGGGCAAGACTATGTACACGACGGCTTTAGTCATGATGCTTCAGACCATGATATTTTAAAGCAGTTTAAAAACATTGATTTCATAGTTCCAGAAAATAGCTTTAACTTAGAGGAGATTGTTTATTCAAAGAAACCGACTTACTTAAATCTACGAAGATGATAACAGCAAGGTTATGTGGAGGGTTGGGTGCAAGATTATTTCAGATAGCAGCGGCTTATGTTCTTGCTATTGACAATAATGACGAATGTGCTTTTAACTTAAACATGGGTTCTTTAGCTCAGGGCGTTAAACCTGAAATATATAGAAATAACGCTTTCAGAAAGCTAAAGAATTTACCAGATGACTGGAAAGAGGGACCATATTATCAGGAATTAAGATATAACTACGACCCTATTCCTTATCAGGCAAACTTAACGATAGGCGGATATTATGGCAGTGAAAAGTATTTTAATCACCGCAGAAAAGAAATAATAAAATTAATCGGTTATGGTAAGTTATTTAAAGCCTCAATAGGGTTAGACTTTACAAATAGCGTATCACTTCATGTCCGTAGGGGCGATTACCTTATTAATGCTAGTCATGTATGTGATAAATGGTATTATATAAATGCCTTAAAACGAATTGTATCACAAACGCAGATAGATCATATCTATATTGTGTCAGATGATATACCCTGGTGTAAAGAGACTTTCAGAGATAAGCGTATTAAGTTTATTTCAGGAGTGCCAGATTATATTGACTTTTACATACAGACTTTTTGTAATCATAATATTATAGCTAATTCAACATTTTCACGAATGGCGACATTTCTTAATACGGATGAAGATAAAATAGTGATCGCTCCTGCTGTTTGGTATGGTGGCTATTTAGCAAATCAAATTACAGATGTTTTTGACAATAATTGGATATTTATATGAGAGCATTAATAACAGGCATAACAGGGCAGGACGGATCTTATCTGGCAGAGCTTTTACTTTCAAAAGGGTATGAGGTGCATGGCATAATCAGGCGGTCGTCATCATTTAATACAGGCCGTATAAATGGTATATTTAAAGAACTGGTATTGCATTATGGTGATGTTACTGATGCACTATCTATTGATATGATTATGCAAAAAGTCAATCCAGATGAGATTTATCACTTAGGCGCACAGTCTCATGTTCATGTATCATTTGACTTACCTGGTTATACAGGGCAAACCGATGCGATGGGTACTCTTAATATGTTAGAAGCAATGCGTAAACATTCTCCTAAGGCTAAATTTTATAATGCTTCAACATCGGAGCTATTCGGGAAGGTTTTAGAAACACCACAAAAAGAAACTACTCCGTTCAATCCACGAAGCCCTTATGGAGTAGCTAAACTTTACGCCTATCATATTGTTAAGATATATAGAGAGTCATATAATATGTTTTGTGTTAATGGAATTCTATTTAATCACGAAAGCGAAAGAAGGGGTAGTACGTTTGTAACTAAAAAGATAACAGAAGGATTAGTTAAGTATTTTAGGACTGGAATGTCATTTTATTTAGGCAATCTTAAAGCAAAACGAGATTGGGGTTATGCTCCGGATTTTGTCAAAGGTATGTGGTTGATGTTACAGCAAGACGAGCCAGACGACTTCGTATTAGCTACTGGAGAAACTCATACCATAAAGGAATTTGTGGACGAGTGTCTTATATATTTGAGAGCAGATAATTTACTTAACTGGAGAATAGATAAAACTGGCAGAGACTTTTTGTGTGATAATGAACGTGATTTTATTGTAATTGGGATTGATGAGAAGTATTATAGACCTGCTGAAGTAGATTTACTATTAGGTGATGCAACAAAAGCCAAAAAAATACTTGGATGGGAGGCGAAAACAAAGTTTAAAAAACTGGTTAAAAAAATGATGTTAAATGAATATAAATAGTAAAATATTTGTAACAGGACATAATGGGTTGGTAGGTTCGGCAGTAGTCAGGGAACTCATTAAGCAGGGTTATACTAATATATTAAAAGTAGATAGAATTCATTGTGATCTATCAGTTGAAATGGAGGTATTGAATTATTTTAGTATAATGCGACCTGAATATGTGATTAACTGTGCTGGTAAAGTAGGTGGCATAAATGCAAATAACACACAAGGAGCGGACTTTATAACTAAAAATATTGCTATGCAGACCAATATAATTACTGCTTCTCATGCTTTTAAGGTTAATAAATTAATGTTTCTTGGTAGTTCGTGTGTTTATCCTAAACTTTGCCCACAACCAATTAAAGAAGAATATCTATTATCAGGACCATTAGACGAGACAAATATTGGCTATTCAATAGCTAAGATAGCAGGATTAACCATGTGCCGTATGTATCGGAAGCAATACGGGAGTAATTTCATATCTGCTATGCCTGCGAATCTTTATGGCCCAAATGATAATTTTAATCTTGAAAGCGGTCATGTATTGGCATCATTACTAAGAAAATTTCATGAAGCAAAAATAAACAATCTCCCAGAAGTAGAACTATGGGGTACGGGCTTTCCTAAAAGGGAGTTTTTGTATGTTGACGATATAGCTGATGCTTTAATATTCTTAATGAACAACTATAATGGAGAACAGCATATTAACGTAGGTATAGGGAGTGATGTAACTATCAAAGAGCTTGCACGTATAATAAAATATATTGTAGGCTATGAAGGATTAATAAAGTGGAACCCTGCCTATCCTGATGGAACGCCTAGGAAGCTGCTTGATGTGACAAAAATCAATATGCTGGGATGGATTGCGAAAACACCGCTATATGAAGGATTGGAAAAGACTTATAAATGGTTTATTGAAAATTATAAATATGAATAAAGTTAAATTCCATTACGCCTATCCGTTACATATAGATATTGACACTACTAAAAGCGTAGAGGTGTATATTGACTGTTTTAATCCAGATACGATATCTAAGGATTCGATAAGGATAGTTATTATTGAGGAAGCATTAAAGAGTCCTTTTTATAATTTAATGAGAAACAAATGGGATTTATATACGCATCTATTGACATATCAGGACGAAATATTAACAGAGAACCCAAAGGCCCGGTTGTTTCATTGCATTAATACGTGGGTAAAAGGGTATGTATCACACAAAAAGTTCTTTGACATTTCATTTATTGTAGGAGGCAAAAAGAACCCGGTAATGGAAGGCTATGAGTTAAGGCATGAGGTGTGGAGAAATAAGTATAAGATAATAACCCCTAAACTATTCTATGTTAGTGGCAATACTCACCATACTCATACATTTGTCCCATGGAGTGAGGCTTCTGATAGTCCGCTTGTGTTAGGCAATTCAAAAGAGCCACTATTTGATTCAATGTTCCATATATCGATTGAGAACACATCTATTAAGAATTACTTTACTGAAAAGCTAATCGATTGCTTTCAGACTAGGACAGTGCCTATCTATTATGGGTGTAAGAATGTGGAGGAGTTTTTTAATATTGATGGAATTCTTGTAGCCAATGATTTAAAGGAAATAATCAATATCAGTAACCAGGTTACTCCGACGATGTATAATAGGATGATTCCGGCAATGGAGGACAACTACAATAGGTCAATGGCATGGGTTGACCATGATGACCAAATAAAAACAGCAGTGATTGAAATACTTAAAGAAGAAGAATTATGAGAGAGCATGCAATAGAATATTTAAAATGGGTCACTTCCCATTGTGTAGCACGAAACACATCAAGAGATAATATCTGGAGTAACTACTGGCAGTTAAAGACAACAGGGGTGCTGTATAATAATGATGAGTTGTATGACTACTGGGAAAAGATAACTAAATAATGGCTGATACATCACTGGAATATAGAGATAAGTTTTTAAAACGGCAGTTGCAATATGACCGTAAGTTTCGGGTTATATTCAATAAAGTAGCTGATGACTTTGCAAGATTGGCTAATGATCCAAATGCAAAGTTTACTAAATCATTCCGGTTTAATGGTGTAATCAATAAGAAGATTGATATTATAATAGAGTCACTACACACACAGACACTAGTATTAACTGAACTAGAAATAGAAAAGACATGGGGCTTATCTAACAGTAAAAATGATATAATAGTAAAAGACTATCTAAAGACTATCACACAGATAAAGACAGCACAGTCAGCGGCTTACTTTATACCTAACATACCGGCTTTAGAATCATTTATTTCAGGCACGCATGGGGTAGAAACATTATCAGCTAGTATATGGGAGTATGCCGCTCAATTGCGTGGTGAATTACAAATACATCTTGGATTAGGAATAACAAACGGTGATTCAGCCTCAGTTATCTCAAGACGGATCAGGCAGTACATGAAAGACCCAGAAGCATACTTTCGCAGGGTCCGGGATAAGAACGGTAAGCTGGTAGCATCAAAGGCAATGAAAGCTAACGCACCCGGACAAGGTAAATATAATAGTGCTTTCAAAAATGCCATGAGGGTAACACGCACAAACACTAATCAGGCTTATCTATTAGCAGATCATCTACGATGGATGCAGCTAGGTATGGTTATTGGTGTTAAAATATCATTATCGGCACAACACATAGTGTTTGATATTTGCGACCACCTTAAGGGGATATACCCTAAAACCTTTATCTTTGTTGGCTGGCATCCGCAATGTTTGTGTCATGCTACTCCAGTACTTATACCTAAAAGCGATTTTAACGCCTATTTAAGCGGTTCTACTCCATTAAAAGCAGATCAGATAACTAAAATGCCTAATAACTTTAAAACATACATAAAAGACAATTATGAACGATATGAGGGTTATAAAAGCACGCCTTATTTTATACAAGACAATCAATCAGTAATTAATAATATAGTAAGATGATCTATTCAGCATCAGGTTATGCAGAAAAATTCACGTTCAACGGGAAGCATGAAACTAAAAAAAATATCATAAGGAGATGCGGAAAGGGATATTTACCAAAAGACCATATACCTACAAGGTTATCAGGAAGGACAGGTATATGGATAATTGAAGTACCGGATAAGCCTATTCAGGAAACCCAAAAAAAAATACCAAAAGACAAGCCGTCGTCTATGAGTATAGATCACTTTGGCTGGTAATTATGTATTTTTGTCCTAATTAGTACAAAGTCAAACAATATAATTTTATTAGTAACTATGCATAACCTAATTTTATAAATTAATGTAATATAACTATATGAAAGAAAAAATTTTAACATTCCTGAAATCGAAATTAACCGGGGTCAGTGAATCATTTTTATTAGGGGTTGCTGATACATTTAGCAAAACCGTAAAGGAAGAAAAAGACATTGAGACCACAATCACAGATGGGATCATAGAGACACTCAAGTACTCTGCAACACAACTTCAAGTCGAAGGCGACCGCAGGGCAACCGAAGCTCAAAAGACAGCGTTAAAGAATTACCAGGAAAAGTACGGACTCAATGAAGATGGTACATCAATAAAAAAGGTGATTAAGCCAGAGGACGTTAAGCCTGATCTGAATGAGCCAGCATGGTTCACTGTATTTAAAAAAGAACAAGGTGAATCAATTACTGCACTCAAGGCGGAGATTGACACACAAAAGCAGGAAAAGACTTCAACTGCCTTATCTAAAAGAGTTAAGGATCATGAAAAGTTAAAGGATATTCCGGCGTCGTATTTAAAAGGTCGTAATCTGATACCAAAGACAGAGGCCGACATTGACCAACTAGTAGCATCTATTGAAACCGATTACAATGGGTTTAAACAGGAGATGGCAGAAAAGGGGGTTGTTATTTCAAATCCACCAGCGGGAGGTGGTCCACAAGATGACAAGTCAACTATTGACGAGTATTTAAAGGAGAAGTTCCCAGATGAATCTAAAAAATAAAAATTAAAAATTATGCAAGTAACATCGTCAACAGATACCGAAAGAAACCTCTCCGTAGAGAAGATTCTAGAGGATATTCCTGGAGGGGGGACAGTCGAAAATGGTGACTTCCCAACATCGTCCAGCGGAATGGAAGAGGGGGCATACTTAGGTGTGGACTCCAGTGGTATTTATCATATCACGAAAACTGCTAGGTTAGCTGCTGCATTACCATCTTCTGGGACTTCGTCTTTGGGAGTAATGGTTTATGATAATCATGAATTTAATGTTGGTGATTGGGTAGGTAATACTGGGAGTACAGCATCAGGATCACAAATTATTTCTATCGCTGCATCAGGTACAAGTGTAAATATAATGACTCTTGCTTCTTCACTGAGTGTAGATATTGCTGCAAGCGGTATAATAATCCAGGCTGCTACAGGTGATGAGCGTGGATTAGGTTATCTCTATTCACCGGTTGCTGTTTCTGCTAACTCATTTAGTCTCTCTGATGAGAATACAGGCGTAGGGCTTGTAGTACGTGGTAGGGTCCGTAAAGGCTTAATGCCTTATGGTACTGATTCAACCCTTGAAGCATTATTGCCTTTAATTCGTTTTGTGTAACTATTAAAAACTAGAAAGAATGGAAAGATCAATTTTGAAAGATAGTTTTAACAAAGCGGATGTAGAAGCTTATGTTAATGCAAGAAGGGAACAATTCCTAAAGAAAAACTTTTGGGCTCAATTTTTTCCTTTAAAGTACACTACCCAATTAACTTGGGAATCACTTACCGGATCAGGAGGTCTTCCTGTTATGGCAGATGTGATCGAATACAATGCTTCGGCTCCCTTAAAGACTCGTAGGGTAGTCACTAAAACAACCGGTGATATTCCTAAAATCGCTCTTAAGAGGCAGATGGACGAGAAAGATTACAATGAGTATAATACACTCAGAGCACTATCTAATGGTGGTGATCGTAGTGCTATACTTGATCTTATCTTTAATGATATTGATTTCTGTTATACAGGAGTTATGGCACGTACCGAATATCTTGCTATGCAAGCACTAAGCTATGGTGAAATTTCATTGACTACTTCAAACAATAACGGTATTGTGACTGAGGTAGATTGTGATTTTGGCATACCATCCGGAAATAAAACAGCTGTTACCCTTGAATGGTCACAAGCTTCAGGGTCCACTCCGTTGACAGATATTCGTACTGTAGTTGATAGCGCTGTTGCTTCTGGTTATCCTCTTGAATATATGGTGATGGATAGGACAACTTTTGGGGAACTAAGTGCAGCTACTCAGGTAAAAAATGAGTTTGCAGTGCTTCGCAATACAGATGTAACAGGAGCCGAGCCTACAATAGTAGAATTAAATAGAATACTCAAATCACGACTATTGCCTGAGATCATAATGGTTGATTCTAATACAAGGTTTGAGAATACTGCTCATGCATTAACTAATGTTCCTACATGGAAAGCAGGTTATGTAACCTTTGTTCCACAGCTCAGAATTGGAAATATTCTTCATGGACCAATCGCTGAAGAAACAAGTAAGTCAGTGAGTAAAATAGCTACTCAGGTAAAAAGGGATCATGTGTTTATCTCTAAATGGTCTGAATTGGAACCATTCGGAGAGTTCACTAAAGGACAGGCTAACGCTTTCCCCAGGTTTACTGATGTGGATAATATATTTATCCTGAAGACTGATGCAACTTCTTGGACTTAAAAATTAAGGGGAGTGGGGTAACTTACTCCCTTTTAATAAAATGATATGACAAATCTTGAAGCAATAAAGGCCAAGTTAAGTTATCCTTTGTCAGATAATTCATTTATTGTAGCATTACAGGATAGGGGGGTTACTTCGGCTGGTGTTTATGTTGGTGGCGAATCATTTGATTTAGCTTATGCTGATTCGATTAATACGCTTGTGACAGCTCCGGACAAGTCAGAGGGAGGCTTTTCTCTTAGCTTGGGTGATAAGCAATATCTTCTGAGACTAGCAGATGGGATCTATACAAAGTATAGTATAGCTAATCCAATCACAATGAGTTCTTTGAAAAAAACAGCAACCTTTGTACAGCGATTCTAATGGTTCAATATCCGGATAATATCGTAATAACTACTTCAGCATCCGCTTCGCAAAATGCAAGTGGTATATGGACAGCCGGGGCCACAGGCTCTTATAGTCTTGATTGTAGGGCTGAGGCAAACGGGACGGGCAAGAGGGTATCATCAGACGATGGCGCATTGATTGATTATTCATTCTTGGTATTTCTGCCAGTTATGACAACAGTCATTGCACGGGACTCTGATTTTGTACTTACTGCGCTATCTAATGGTACTATCACAGGCAAGGTAAAGAGAGCATCAAACGGACAACTAAACTCACGGATATGGCTTTAAAATCAAATTTTAATGAGGCCAGCTCAATGAGGGATGTTCAGAAACAGGCCGATTCTCTTCATACTAAGATTCTTAACTCGTTTATATCTGATGGGGAAACGTTTGTTACTAATGCTAGAGAACAAGGACAGAGTCATGAGATGGGTCAATATAAAGACCAGACAACGAATCTTCGTAATTCGATAGCTTATTATGTATTTTATAATGGTAAGCTAGTACATAAGAACGAGAAGGGCAATGCTTCTGTAAATATGCAAGAGATAAGCGGATTGATTAAGCCTAACGGTTATCAGATAATAGCTATTGCCGGACAGAATTACGCTTCTCATGTTGAGTCTAAAGGATATAATGTTATCTCTTACCAGGCAGACATCTTATTGGTTGATTTAGCAACGCATCTGGAAAAGCTAGAAGTGATTGAAAAAGGGAGTGCGGCACAAATGGAAGAAACATTTATACCATGAGCAACTATAAGACAACGGATTTTATTATAGACATTGTTTATTCTTTACTGGGATCAATAACAATTCCTAAGTACCGAAAGACAAAGCCATCCAAGTCAACCGCTTCGGAGTATGTTGTAATCAATTCACTTCCTATCAATGCTGCTGTGATGCAGAAATGTTATGTTAATGTTAATTATCATGTTAAAGACATAGACGGAGGTTCTGGGGTCGGGTTGACACCTGACGATACAAAGTTATCAGCCGGAACATCGTTAGTCTTAGCAGCATTAAAAAAGGTCACTACAACAGCTTATCTCATTGACTTTGAAGGACAGGAGACGATACGCGAAGAACAGCTCGGAGAGCATTATTCAAATTTACGTTTTAGTTTTAAAAATATTAACAATTAAAAAAATAAATTATGTCAGTATTACTATTCGGAGTAAAATCCGTAAAATATGGAACAGCCGCAACGGGTAGCAATATGCCTTCCGGCGCAGCTTTAACTTCATTACCAAATACAGTCAAAGGGACTGTAAGTCTTGAGGAGGGAGCGGGGACTACCTCAAAGTTTTTTACCGATCAGCAAGCTTCTCCAATCAAAGTTATTAAGACTGAAGAAGGGGAGGTAACCGCTTCAATGCAATTCTATGATCTAACTTTTGCAACAGTGGCAGCACTCAAAGGAGGTACTGGTAATGCCTCAGGTTATACTCCTGCGACTGGATTTAATCAAATCGAATTAGCTCTTGAGATTGAGACCGACTCAAATCATAAGTTTCAGTTTTATAATGCTTCCATTGAGGCTCATCTGACAGGTGGTGGAGGTCGTGATAGTATGTTTGCTTTGGAGATGAACGCAATACCGCAAATGACATCGGACTTAACAGGTAGCTGGAAGATAAGCGCTATATAAAACCCCTCTAATGGAAAAGAGGGCTTCAAATATTATTCTTCAGCAACATGGTTCTGCTGATTGCTTTACCTTAAAATGGGGGTGGTTTGCTTTTCATTTAAAGATTAAGCCTATCACTGCCCGGCAATTGATTGATATTAGTGGCGAGTTAGGCCAGTTAAAAGAAATTGATAAGGAAAGGGAGATGTTCCCGATGCTAATGGACAATAGCTCTGATTTAGTACATATCTCAAATGCTATTGCCATTGCCACGGGTGCCAGGTGGAGAAAAGTTGTTGCACATGCTATATTGAAACTGGACCTTAAAGACATCCAGACACTCTTTAATTTGGTACATAAACAATCAGACCCTTCACCTTTTTTTTTGATTTGTTTACAAGCAGGGAAGCTGAATCTTCTAAAGAAAAAGGAGCAATAAAAGGAGGAGAGAGTATTTTTGGGCGCATTGCTCTTATGCGTGTAAAATTAAATTTATCAAATGAGGAATTAATGAATACTTCATGGGTTTCTTTGCAACTTCAAATGTACGATTATCCTTATTGGGATTATTCAGCTAAAAGTGTTATTAGAGGAAAAGATGCGACAGATGCACTTCAGAAATACATAAAAT
>Ga0207997_1000495_pt1 | contig 20122 bp, 26 predicted proteins | sample AntAceMetag02UKN_FD_184777 | JGI IMG/M metagenome (GOLD analysis project Ga0207997, IMG submission 184777) | Saline lake microbial communities from Ace Lake, Antarctica - Antarctic Ace Lake Metagenome 02UKN (SPAdes) (version 2) | ecosystem: Environmental > Aquatic > Non-marine Saline and... | reverse complement strand
TTCTTTTATTTTTGATTTTGAGGCTATTTGTGGTAGGTTTTTTCTGGCTTGTAGTGGGGTCATGTACTGGGTGGGATTCTCTTTTATAATGTTTTCTCTGGTTAAAAACTTAAAGAATGATCTTATTGTGTACAGTTTGCGGTTAAGTGATTTATTTGTAATGTGTTTTCCTGTGTAGCTTATTCGTGTGTTTTTTTGTTCTATTAAAAAGTGTCTGATGTGTTTTTCTTTGATGTGTATTATTCTTATGTCTGGTGGTAGTGTGGTAAAGAAGTGGCGCAGATCTAGTTTGTGGTATTTGATTGTGTGTGGTGATTTGCCTTCCAGCGTTTCCCTTTCGGTGAATAGTTTTGTGAGCGCTGTTCCCATTAGTAGTGTTTGATTATTGTTGTTTTCCATTTTCTTCTGTTTTTCCTTTTTTTTCTTTTCAGCTTTTTTCTGTTTTTCCTCTTTTTTCTTTTAGGTAGTCTTGTAATATTTCGTTTGTGTCAAAGCTTTTGTCACTGGTTTCATGGTGTATTCTGACCAGGCACGGGACACAGAGTGGAATGGTGAAGGCGTGTTCTATTTCGTTTGAACACCAGATACATATTCTTATGTCTTTATCTTTTTTTGCCATTTTTTTTAATACCCCGGATACAGTTGGGGCAGCCTTTCCATGAGATAAAAGCAGAGCCATCCTCTGGCTTTATATGTGCCTGGTTTTGTGTGGTATTTTTTATAATATTCTTTTTCCATGATGCGGTATGGCGCGCGCTGTTCTTCGGTTAGGTTTTTTACTTCCTGCATTGCTTGTCTAAAGACTGTTTGCCATTTGGCCTGGTTTGATCCTGGTGTGCCGATGTTTCGATAATATTTATAGTGTTGTTGATATCTTTTTCCTTTTACCGATCCATAGTAGCCGTTTCCCGGCCATATTCTAAATGTAGAGTTTTTAGCGATGCTGCCCTGTACTGTTGCGCCCAGGAATATCCTTGTTCTCATTCGTTTGTCGTAGTAGCGAAGCCGTCCAGGAGAGAGAATGTCCGGTTCTTTTCCGCCGACCCAGGCAGCGCCGACTCTTAATTGTCCACATTTAGGCATTGTTATTTTTTTCCTTTAGGTTCCTTGTTTATTTTTATTTATGTTTAGCTGGATTTTTTGGTTTGTTTCGTCTTCCATTATTTTTTTAACTGTTAGCATCCAGTCCGTGCCTAATTCAACGGCGTGGCATTTCCAGTTGGCGATTTCTTTCAAACCGCCATTTGGGAGATATAAAACCATTTTGTCCTGGTTTTCTTCGTAGTTATGTCCGCTTATTGCTATCTTTTTTGCGAACAGTGCTCCATCTTTTTTATATTTGAAAATGTATGTCATGTTTTTGTCTCCCTTTAATTTTATTTATGTTGATGGTCGGTGGCTTTATTAGGTTACTTTCCTTTCTGCAAATAAAATTATATTTCATTATTTGCACCTACAATAATAGACTGCGTTTATGTAGATTGGTAGGGTGGCCAGTGCGGTTGCCGTTGTGGTATTGTTTCCGACTGAACCGGATAACACCCCGCCTGAAACAGAAACCGTGCTTGTGTTGGCTGATGGTATTCCACTGGCTGGGTTTGTGGTTGGATTTCCAGTGTTGGTTGTATATGGGTGTGTGTGGCTTGCTTCATATCCCGAATATCCCGAGCTTGAGGTTGTGGTATTGTAAAACGGTATGGATGTGTTGTTTGCCGGTCTGTCTTTGAATACAGAAATCATATCCATTCCGAATCCTCCACCTGAATTAGATGATTGTAATACGGCAACACTGTCTCCGGCTGCATTATAAAAACCTAAATAAGTAATTCCTCCTACTGTTGAGTAGTATCCCATTTGAAATTTTAAACTTCCAGAGCTGTGTCTATGTGGTGAGCCTGCGGTAGTTGTTCCGTTGTTTGTGTGTACATGGTTTGCAAGTGAATGTTTATGGCTAGTATTTGGAAAGGTTTTTGTTCCACCCAGGGCGACCGTTGTTACTGCAAAAGTATTTGAGTGGTTATGTAATGGTAAATTATTGGCCGAGATAGTAACGCTGTCTGCTCCTCCGTTTGCTCCACCCGATGACCACGAAACGGTGTTGCCTCTTATAAATACTCCTGAGTTTATGTTAGGTAGGGATCCTGTTATTATTGGGTTGGTTACTCCCTGTGCCGCGGCTGTGGTTCCGTTACACTTTGCCCATCCGTCATTTGTTGAAGGTGTGGGGCAGCCGGCTAGGTTTTTAAGTATTCCTATGATGCCGCCAATTGGAAAAAAACCTATAGTTGGAATGGCTCCTTCTATTGCGTCAAGCCTGCTTTTTACCGATGCGTAGCCTCCTTTTGGAAGCAGGCCCAGTTCACTCATTATTGCGCGGATTTCTTTATTATAATTGTTGTGATATTTGGCCCAGTACATATCAATATCGTCGAAGAGGATTTTAAGATCCTCTTCACTCGGTATTTCTGTAGGGTATTTTGGTGCTGTGTATGCTGGCATGTTTGTTGTTTTTTATTTCCTTGTTTTTTATAACCTTTGAGTATTTTTTGTTTGGTAAGTTATTGGTTTTCGTGTGGCAGTGGGATCTGTTTTTGTGTTTATTATTTTACTTGTGTATGGTGGTTTGTGCATGTTCATGTTTGTTATTTCCTTGTGTGGGCGTATGTAGTAGGTAAGGAGTGTTGATATCATAAGGTATATCAGTACGCCGGCTGCTGCGCAAAAAATGATGTCAACATAATCTGTTTCCTTTCTCATTTTTGTGTGTCCTTTCTTTTTACTTTGTGTTTTTTGGTACTGGTCCTTGTGGGCCGCCAGTCGGTTTATGGCCCGTTGCTGTTCCTCCAAGGCTTTGTATGTATTCTTGTAATATCTGTTCTGATATGGTCATGAACAAAAACGAGAATACCCATGGGAGGATTTTGTCTTTAACATACGCTTCTTCTAGGCCTAATCCAAAGGTGTTTAGGCGTTTCATTATATCGTTTATCACTTCTTCAAAGTCTTTACCATCTTTTTTGTATAGGCTGATTAGTGCCAGCATTGGGTTTAGGATTCTGTTTCTTGGTTCGCTCATCGTGTCACCCCCTTTTTTTATGTTTTTTTTGTACTTTTTTTATGCTTGCGGATATGAAAATAATAACACTCTAAAATGATAGCTTAAATTTGAACGGTTGTATATATTGAAATCCGTGTTGTTCCAGGTTGCATGACTGCTTTTTGTGGCGACTGGATCAAGTTGTGCGTAGCCTTCTGTGGAGATGTAGTCTTCTGGTTGGCCGGTTGGGTCGCTGTTGCATACTTGGAGTATGGCAAATTCTGGTCGGTAGCCCAGGTTATGCGCTATGTTTTCTTCTTCTAGTCCTGCGGCAATATTATACCAGCTTGAAGCGTATGCCAGGACGTATGCGGGTTTCCCCCGTGAATATAAGTTATTTGCGTAGATGTTTGCGCCGTCGGCGTCTTCTCCTTTTGCAAAGTAGAATCCGTTAATATCCCTGTTGTGTCCGAATTTTACTGTCGTGGTTTGGTCTAGGATGTCGTAAAATCCAGTTAAGAATTTTGCATATTCCGCTGCGGTTAGCTTCTTGTGTGTGGATCCCTGGGGGATATTGTCCATGCTTGGTGATCCCCCGAAGGCGGAATACATGAGGTCATAATATCCCTTTTCTGCGGTTGTGATTTTCTTGTGTGTGGATCCCTGGGGGATGTTGTCCATGCTTGGGGATCCTCCGAAGGCGGAATACACGATATCGTAATATCCCTTTTCTGTGGTTGTGATTTTCTTGTGTGTGGATCCCTGTGGGATATTGTCCATGCTTGGGGATCCGCCAAAGGCGCTCCAGATAGTATTGAGATTTGTTAGTTGTGTGATGGTTGCTCTTTTATATGTTGCGCTGTCTTTAATGTTATCGAGTGTTTGGTTTGGGTGTGGTGCTATGTCTGTGATGTGGGCTGATGTTAGGTAATCTGTTGTTATACCTTCGATGGTTGCATTGATCAGGTTTATAAGATTGTCGTAATAGTTTCCGATGTTGTTTTGTAGCGTGTCCCAGTCTTCTTCGTGGTATGTGTAGCCTTCTATAAATTTTTTTCGTGGAAAACTCATTTTGTTGGCCGTAGGTTGTGCGTCATACAGAAGTTAATCCAGATGTAAGAATATATCCAGCCAAAAATAAGTAGGGGTAGTCCAAGTAGTGTTCCGTAGTTAAACCAGTAATCATCCCAGTAGTTTTTTTTCAAGTATACTTTGTAGCTTTTGTCGTTCATTTAATTTACTCCTTTTTTTGGAAAAGCCTGGTTGTGGAGGTTTAAAATTATTCGTTGGAATATTGGGAGTGGAGTGTTTTGTCCCGAAAGCCAGCGGCCAAGAGTGCGTGTGTCAATGCCAATGTGTGCTGCGAGTGATGCGTGGGATAGTTTTTGTTTTAATCTTGCCAGCATGTGTTTTATTGTCATGTTTGTCGTTGCCTTTGTTTGCTTGTTCCTATTTTTACGATAAGTGCTAAGCAGCTTTTTACGTCGATCAGTCGGTCTTTTTTTGTGAAGCATTTTTTGAGCCAGATCCAGTGTTTTTTCCATTCTTCATAATTCATTTTTTGTTCCTCCGTTTGTGGTATTATTATTGCATACCTGCCCGACACTTGTCAAGCGTTTTTTTTTCTGATAGTTGTGTGGGTTTCTGGGGTATTATCGGAGATAATGCCGCTGTGTTGCGCAGGGTGCGAGGGCGGTAGCCCGAAGCGCTCAAGCAATACAGTGGGGGGAGGGGTTAAACGTATCTAGGTTTTTTTTTATTAAAATTATGTGATTGTTTGAAAGCGGATTTATTCTTGTGCGTGTTTGTGTTTTTTATTTTATTCCGAAGCCGTATATCCCCGTCGGAAATCGTGCATCGCCATCAAACCATACTTTTTTTTCTTTAAATTTTTTCAGAAGTAGTTCGAAAGCTGCAGGTGTAAATCGCCAGTAGTCGTTTGGGTGGCAGTGTATGGGAAAAAGCATAACAGATGAAATGATAATAATTCCCCCTGGTTTCAGGACTCGATATATTTCATCTGTTGCTTTATAGACGTTTTTTACATGTTCCAGTGTGTCAATACTGATGGCTGTTCCTATGCAATTGTCCGGTAGTTTCATTTTCTCCATGTCGATTATTAAGTCGACTCCTGGGCCCGGTGACATGTCTGTTCCCACGTAGAGTTTGTTTTTGAATAGTGGGCGTAGATCTGCCAGTTCTTCCTGTCCCCGTACTCGTGAGGCTCCAAATTCATATATGGGCTCGATGATTTTTTTTGTGTTTATGATTTGTTGTACAAATGCCCTGCCTGCTGGTCTCATAATTATTGCCATCCTAATATGTTCATTGTTTTTGTTCCCATTGGTGTATATCCAATTTTGGCCAGGCCGATGATCCATTCTGATTTTCTAGTGTACGGTAGCCCTGGTTGGTTTGGCGTTTCTCTGCACGGGTAGTTTGTGAGTAAATTCAATTTAATAAGCGGATTATTTTTACACCACGGTTGCCCCCTGCGTATTTTCGTCCAGGCTTTTTTTGCGGTGCTTAGCAGTGCGTTCCACACTAATATACATGCGCTAAATCGCCTGCGTTGTGCGTTTTGTTTTACGCTGTTGGTGTCTGTTGGTTTTGAGTATAATTTAACGTACTGTGCGGATTTGTTCTTTGCGAATGTTAAGGCTTTTGCAAAGCTGCCGTGAGCCGAGGCTGACATTAGTGGTGTGTTAACTTTTGCCATTATTTTTTTGTGCTATGTGTGGCGTTTTGATTTTGATATTTACTAGGTTTATTTTCCAGTTCCAGTTTAGTGATTTAAGTGCTTTTACAATATGCGTTTCTTCTATACTTGGTACTAACATGCTACCTACTTGTACGGCCGGGTTAATCATTTCACAGGTTATTTTGTACTTCATCGGTTTTTTATTTCCTTTTCTTTTTTTATTGTACTATGAAAAAAGCTTTTTTCATAGTATTCAATCTTCGACAACCCTTATTGCGCCTTATTCTTTTGTCCTCCAGTGCCTTTAATCCTAATGGTTCTGTGTCTACTTTGTCTGCTTCTGGATCAATGCCAAAATTTACTAATTGATTATGTTTTCTACATTTGTGGCGAAATTCTTTTATCTCTTTTTCTGTCCAGTATTCTGGCTTTATGTTAGGAGATAATTGATTGTCAAAATAACAATCGGCTACTTGCACTCTCCAAACCTTTAATAAATCCAACTTCTTTAAGCATATTGCTTGGTCAATTTTCCAATTACAAATAATAAATACCATTATATCTTTTGATTGATAACCAGCTTTTATCAGCCATTTTATTGTTTGTTTGATCTTAAATTGTGTTGAATAACCCCAATCCCAAGCTATCCTGATATTTTTAAATCGGCTTGCTTTCAGGGCTACTACCAGCTCTTTGGTCGTAAAGCGATAGTCGATTCCGCATATCAATTCATAATAAACAACTTTCCCATCGACTCTTTTTACCCCTAATTTGTCAATGATATTCTTTGCTTTTGGCTTACAAAGCAAATTCATGTCCATAATTTTAACCAAATTGCGAACAATTTCTGGAATATCATAAATTTTATATTCTTTTGGTTCATAACAATATTCACATTGATTAGGACAACCCTCGGATATTCTGATCCATTGCTCTTTATCATCAAATTTATTATATGCTCCTGTGCTATACGGATTCACCAAACTCATCCCTTATCCTCCAGTTCTTTTCTTAGTTTGTAAATAGGAATTTCTTTGTTCCGAATAGCCCCATAAATTCCAGCAATAACGCTGCCGACAGTTTCAATGGTCATTATGTTTTTATTTATCCATTTATTTAAGTCTTTAATTTTTATATACTCTTCTTTTGCGTTTAAATGGATGATTTCTGGCTTCATTCCTTACCCTCCTCGGAAAGTGCTTTTACAATATGCGTTTCTTCTATACTTGGTACTAACATGCTACCTACTTGTACGGCCGGGTTAATCATTTCACAGGTTATTTTGTACTTCATCGGTTTTTTGTTTCCTTTTCTTTTTTTATTGTACTATGAAAAAAGCTTTTTTTATAGTATTCAATCTTCGACAACCCTTATTGCGCCTTATTCTTTTTTTGAATTTTATCATACTTTAATATAAGTCGTATTAGTTTTTTTAGGCGTTCCTTAACTTTTTGTAATTGTAAGGTATTTAGATTCATTGTCAAGCTCTCCAATTGAAGAGGCGCCGGAGTGGTCGCGCCAGGATCCACCAAGAGAATATGCACGGACTTTTATTTTCCACACACCAGAAGTAAGATTTTGGCAGTGCATAGCAGAGGCTACTTGATTTGCAGCCAAACCTTTTTTGCTGAATGAGCCGGGTTCTTGCTTGCCCCATAGTTCGTATGATACAGCATCTTTGTTATTTTGCCAAGAGATAAGCGGATCCGTGCTTGTGATTGGGTTGTTTTGATAGGCCATAAAACTGTCTGGGGGTAGGTATCTTTGTAGATCATACCAAACATAGTGGTAAGTGCCGCCGAAATCATATTGAAGGTGTGGCGGCCAACCCGGGATCCCGCCATCGACGAGGTAGCCATTAAGTATTTCTGAATGTACTGTATGCGCTGGGCTGAATTGATAAAATGGTTTTAGGCATTTATATCCTCCCAGTTTGTTAAATAGCCAGGTTACATTATTAAATGTGCCTAGCTGGTCGAAGCCGTTGCCGTCGTAGATAGCTGTTACCGGTACTGTTGGGGTGTGTCCGTAGACTGTAAACTGTGTCCATTCCGGCCATGCGTATGCTAGGTTTCCGCCTTCATAAAGTGTGTGGTAATATTGTTGTGCAAATTCGCTTGTATTAAAAAAGGAAAAGTAGGTTAGATCAATAGCTTGTCCCAGGTGTTTTAGTTGTGCTGTGTCTATTACGCCCAATAATGCAATGTGTCCTTTGGGATCTTGTTGTGCACGGTAATTAAAGCGTACTGGGAGTTTGCCTCGTTTTGTATATGCTAGATCAATGTCCCCTGATGTTTTTAGATCCATTAGCCAGTCTGGCACGTCAATTAACGCTGTTGGTGATGCTATGGCGGTAAGGGATAGCACCGAGTCTGGTGGTAGATTGGCCCATCCGGTTGGGTCTATATATCCGGCATCTATTTTTCCGTCGGTCATATAGTGTGTTGGTAGTAGTCCGTACATAACCAGTCCGCCCAGGCTGTGTCCTACCCATTGGACTTGTGTTTGTCCCGTGATGTTAAGGACGGCTGTTATGATTGCCGGTAGATCCTCAAAGACTAGGTCGTCAACGGTTGATGTGTAGTTGTCGTCTTGGGTTACTATTGTGGTTTGGGTTGTGCAGACGTCTTGTGATTGAAAGAAGGTGTCAAGTAGGTCATATTCTTCTTCGTTGGTTGTTAATAAATATGTTATGTACCAGTCGGCCCAGTCGGGATATTTATCGCGTGTGTCTAGCTGATACGTCCACATTCCCCATTTTTCGGCTTGTTCAAATTCTATAATCCAAACGTCTCGCCCTCTGTTTGCCAGAAACCGTGCCAGGGAATAAATTTCACCATCCCAGTAGTAGTCCATAGCCGCTCTATTACTAAACATGCCGTGTGCCAGGATGACTGGTATTTTTGAGTCATTTGGTCCGGCTCCGTTCATTCGCCACAGTGGCAGCCAGTTGCTCTGATCTCCTCTGTGCCAGTAGTATATTGGAATTAGGCATATTAACATTGGTTCATTGTGCCAGCAGGCGTTTTTTGTTCCTACCCAGTAATTTGGAGCTCCCCTAACGCTCCAGCTGTTGTCAAATTCGTGCGTGCTTTCCGGTATTTGTTTTATTGGCATTGGGTTTATTTGTTTTTGGTTATTGTTTATTCTTTTCCAAATATAATGCTTGGGTCTATCGGGATCCACTTATTCTTTTCCAGTTTTTGTATTTCTCCGTGAAAGTGTGGGTGTCCCTTGGCGCAGCCGCTGTCTCCGCTTAGTGCAATTACTTCGTCTTGATTTATTTTGTCTCCTATTTTTTTCCTTCCCATAAATGATCTTGATAGATGAAATGCTAAAAATCTGTATGTTTTCATTTCCAGTTTTTCCCGTCGCCAAAATTTAGTTATTATGAAATATCCTGCGTATTTATCATATCCTTGTTGGTAGTATATGCCGGTTGTTGGGTTGTAAATTTCCGTTCCTTTTGGGGTTAGGTAGTCATGTCCGTGGTGTTTGCCGTCTTGTGTTAGGTGTTTTATTTCTTCGTCGTATTCTTTTCCAAAGCCGAAGTGCATTGCATATTGTTTATTTACCGGTCTTGCCATTGTATTGTTCTCCTTTAATTATATATAAGGCCAATTCTTGCATACCCGTATTAAAATGTCATTAGAATGTTTCCCAATTTTTAGTTGTATTATTTGCAATCACGGTTACACAATCACCATTTACGCTAATAACTTTCGTATCCGCTTTATCTATGGTATCCGTACCGGTTTTATTTATTGTCAAATTATTGGTAGTGGCATTATAATCGGCATCTTTAATGTGATAAACTTGTCCGTGATTTACGGCTGTTATAGCTGGAAGCCTTACTTCTGCTGCTCCCGTGTTTGTATACCGGTCCGAAAGCCAACAGTCGTTTGGTTGAATATTATACGTGGAAGATGTTACGCTTGTTATCCTTAAAATTGTTTCTTTTGTTTCATGGTCTTCGGAACAATCTACTTGGGCCCACATTTTGGTGCCGCCTAAATTAACCCATATAAATTTAATCCAACCGCCGGCTAAAACAAAAGGTAAATTATTTTTTAATGATAATAAGCTACCGGGTAGGGCGTTATTGGTTTGTAGTGTAATTTCGTTCGTGGGATTTCCGTTTGCCAACATTAGGGTTTGCCCTTCAAATTTTCCGGTAACAATTGTTGGTGTTGAAACCATTGTATAGCTTGCGTTGGCGGTAAGTCTAATCTTTTGTCGGTTACAATTAATAGTATCTGTATTCGCAGTTATTGAATCGTCTACAATTTCGCTGGTTATTGTTAAATACTCGCCGTTTGTATAATAGATAATCAACGAAGCATCATCAACCACCCATTCTTTTCCAGTTAAAGTTAGGTTGGCTTGGTTGGTTGGATTTGCTGCACCGCCGCTTTCCGCTGAAATATGATGTGTAACATTTGCGCCATAAATGCCGTCGGCATAAACTTCTCTAGAAAATCCCTGACCACCTGTTCTTATGATCCTTGTTGAATAATCTACCCTGCCTTGCCCGATATAGTTGTAAGATCCCGGCCCATACGAGTAAAAAGGTGCATTGATACTATTTCCTGCTGCTCCATAAATGTCGAAATTATAAGTCGAGACTTTAGAATTGTCTAAAGCTTGTATTCCATAATAATGTGCCGTGCCGGTAGTTATTCTCGTTGCGCCGTTACCGTGAATACCCATACCGTAAATTGTAGCATTGTCACTTGCTATATATTGACCTGGGGCATTACCGTAAGTATAGATGCCATAACTTTTGATAAAACCGCCTATTGCGTAAATAGCTGGTGCCCAAGGATAATAAATCACGTTATCGTTGTTGTTAACTGTAATTGTTGTATCGATTGTAAAATGAGTAGCGTCATCTATGCTTACAATCCGGTTATAAGAATTGTTGCCAATATTCACCCTTCCCATACCAACAACTAACTCAGCAGTTGTATCGACAAGAATTTGTGTAACATCAGTTTGGTTGCCGTCTACAATGGCCAGTGCGGAAGGACTTAAATAATTTTCTATACCTTGAACTGTAAAATTTGAATTATAACCCATTATTCCCGCGCCGTTGCTTTCCTTAATGTTAATTGCTTCGTATTCTAGTGGGGCCAAAGTATATAATCCATCTAGTTCATTGGCATGACTGGGGGTAAGAAGATTATCAATGGTTTCCACGGTGTTTTGTGGTGCTTTTGTGTGCACGGGATCCGCTCCGCTAAAGATGGTATCGAACTCGACAATCTTAAATTTGGTTATTCCGTTAGTTGGTGCAAATATAATAATGGGTGTTGTAATATAGTTGTTACCGTTAGTTTTAATGGGATAATACTTTTCATTAATAATAGCAGAGTCACTTGTGCTGTTAATTACTTGTAACCACTTACCATCAAAATTACCAGGGGTAAATGGTGTTCCTGTGACTTCCCAATAACCGCGGCCGTTGGCATCAAGTTTTAAACTGTTGGCGTTGCAAGTATAATTAGCTCCACCGTTATCATCAAGCACGGTTACATGGCCTTTGATTTTTAAATATCCATTTGGACCTATTAGTTTTCCTTTAAGGGTTGCGCTACCGTAGTGGGTTCCTATTCCACAGTTTATGCGTATTTTATTTTCAATCATATCGGGTAAGCCTTTTATGTAGGCGTGATCTCTTGTTTGGTAGGGATTCTCTTCGCTCCCATCACCGGTTATATCTGATCCGGTTATTTCGACATAGATTTCCTGTGTTTCTGTGGTTTTTTGAAGATATGCTAAAAGGTTTTGGTCGCCTGTGTTTGTTCCTGATAGATGATTTATTAGATATGTTTCGAGTGCTACTACTTCTTCGTCTAGCTTAATAAGATCTTCCGCGAAGCCTACTGTCTTTTTTTCTGGTTCGTATAGGATTCCCGATGCGTTTTCTTTTTCTCTTGGTGCATAGACATTATCTGGATAGTTTGCCATGTTTCTTTTCCTTTTCCCCTTTTTTATTGGGTTTTAGTTTTTGGTTGATCCTTTGTTATATTATAGCTGTTTTCCGTAGTTGTAAATGCCATATATTCGTATTCCAAAAATTGAGGATCCGAGCTCTCCTGGTATTGTTTTAAGGTATTGGCTAATGAATAGGTTGTAGCCGGTTATTGTTTTTCCGATTGTTTGTTTGTTGTAGGACTTTTTTTCTGTTGGTGTAAGTGCTTGCCAGGCCAGTACTGCTTGGGCGCACCAAAAGCGTCTTATTTTCTGTGCTGCAGTTGGGGCGTAGTTTTGCTTGCGTTGAAATCTAGCTTTTTGTCCTGTTTTTCTTTTTGAGAAGGTCAAGCATTTTGCTATTGTTCCGTGTGCTGATCCGCTTAATAGTGGTATTTTAACCCTTGCCATTTTACTGATCCTTTTGTTTTTGTTCGCTTTGTTTTCTGGTTATATTTTATGCTTGCTGGGCTTACTTGTCAAGTAGCGGGGATTCCTTCCTTTTCTTAGGATTATTTTTATTGGTGCCCTTGCTTTTGTTTCCCATTCTAAAGGGGAGTGTTTTTTTTCCCTATGCCATAGTAAAAATCGACGAGTGTTCTATATAGGATTAGGCGTATAATCCATGTCGTTTTTTGTTTTTATTTGTTTCCGTGTAGACGTACGTCCGATTAACGTGTAAAAAATTGGACGTTCGGTTTATTTTGGTTTGACGAGAAATTTTAGATCTTGGGTTTTTCTTTTTTACATAAATTGTTGGATATTTTGACCGATATTCCTTAAAAAGCTTACGGGTAGAATGTCTTAAAACCTCGTTTTTCCGTGTTGGATTAGTCGAGCGGGGCGGGGCTGGGCGCTTTGACTGTTTGAGATCGTTTTTCGGGGTTTTTTGTGTTGGCGGCGAGGCGTGCGCCGACGTGGCGCCGCCGAGCCATGTGGTTGTTTCTTAGTTGATTCTTGTCTTTATATCCTAGCGCAACTAGACATAAGATTTCTTATGTCTACCACGAAGTGGCGAGGAAGGCTAAAATATAATAATGCTTTTTTTATCCAGTGTCGCATAATGGCCATTATGCGACCGAGGGGTAATGCACTGTTCCATCAAGTAGCGTAATAGACTCGGTGTGATAGTGCATTACCCCGAGGATACACTGGAAAAAAAATACCTTTTTCTTTTTTAGCCTGACGAGGTTGTGCCTATTCAATTGTTGAATCCTTTGTTTATGTTTTTTTGCTTGTTTATTTGTAGTGGGTTGCTGGTGTGGTTCGTGGTTTATTAACTAGATGTTTTCTGTTGTTTCCTTTTTTTGTATTACGTTGGTTTCTTTTTTTGGGTGGTGTGGTGCTGGGTGTTTAAACATGTGCCAGGGTGTTCTTTTGTAGATCGTGGTTTGGGGTGTTTGTGTGGTTTGTGGTTTCTTAACCGTGTGTGTTGTGTTGTTGTTTTGTTGGTTGTGTGGTATGGGTGTTTCTTTTCGCCCGGGATTGATCGCAGGAACGTTCCTCGTTTTTATTAAATGCGTAGGTGCGTGCCTGGGGTTCTTTGGTAACCTGGAATAAATTGATGTCGGGGTGCATTGTTTTTGTTGGTGTTTATTTGATGTGTTCAGGTGTTGGTCCGGGCTTTTTTCTTTTGGGGTTTTCTTTTTTGTGTGTTTTATGTTGCGCGGTTGTTTCGATTGTATTTTTTTTTGTTTTTTCAACGTTAATATGTTTCTTTTTCTTTTTCGCTTAATCTAATTTCTTTTCATCTGCCTTACTCATAGGCGGTCGGCTGTCGAAATACCTAAAAAAAAGCCTTTGTGAGTTACGTGCTATTATTTTTTAGGGCTTCAACGAGTCGACCGTATTGTGGTCGGCCTGTTCACTTGGCTACTTATTTTACAACGCTCCCATGCTCGCCCACGTTGTGCAACTTATTGCTAAATTGCCAATCATCCCCCCAATTTTAGGCCGTGCGGGATTAGTGTTGCCTTTATTGCGTGCAATTACTTTTTGTGTTGGGTGCAATGTTTCGTTGTGGTGTGTCATTGGGCTAACTTCATATTTTGTTATTTCCCTTTATTTTTTTCTGTGAAGCTTATCCTAGCGCCCGTAAGTGATTCGGGGCTAGGAGACGCTTTACAGCGTTCATGGGCGAACATGTAGATTATTGCAGAGCTAAAGGTTCTTGTCAAGTTTTATTTTGTGTGTTAATATTTGTTCATGCAATTATTGGAAGACGATCACTATGCTGGAGTTGCTAAGAAGGTTATAGGTTTTGCTCGTCGATATGTGCGTGTGAGCCAGTTCAAGATTGATTCTGCCGGTATTAAAGGTAGCGGTGTTGTGGCTGGTCTACTTGGCGCGTTGGTTAAAAAACGCAATGAGGGTGTTTCGGTTGATGTTCTTTTGAATTGTATTGAGCCGTTGCGCGGGTGTTCTGCAAACAATGCGTCGGTTGCCTGGTGGCTTCAAGAGCATAATATTTCTGTGCGTTTTTTGCCACGTAATAGGTGCCAGCATTCAAAGGTTTTATTGGTTGATGGCGAACATGGTGTCGTGGGTTCCCACAATTGGGGTACGAACTCACTCTTAAGAAACCGTGAGTGTAGTCTTTATTTTACATCAGCCGCTGTTGTGTCTCGATTAGAACAGTCTTTTTGTCGTAGTTTTGATGAAGCTCGTCCTTTTTCTAAAAAACGGAAATCAACAACAACCCTCTCTTCTTCTTTTTTATAGTTGTTATTGAAGTTTTCGTGTAAGGATTTTGTTTTGATTTTGCTTTGATTTTGTTTGGGTTTTGTTTTTTTGTGGGTTAGGAGGATTTTAGGTGGGTTTAGGTTTTTGTGGCCGGGACAATGTGGTTCGTAGCGTAGCATTTGCTCATTCGTAACTTTCGAAAAGTAAGGGGGTAAACATGCTTTTAAAATCGTGGCTTTGGCGTCCTGCGTGTCATGGGACTATTTCTATTTGTATGATTATGAAGAATGAAGAGCGTTTATTGTCGCGGTGTTTGGAATCTGTTCGCGGCCTTGCTGATGAAATTATTATTGTTGATACCGGTTCCGTTGATCGTAGTGTGGAGATTGCCAAATCTTATGGGGCGCGGGTCCTGCGGGATCCCTGGCAGGATGATTTTGCTAGACCTCGCAATATTGGATTGTCTTTGGCCAAGATGGATTGGATTTTCGTGATCGATCCCGATGAAGTGATTGCCAAGAGAGATCATGCCAAAATTAGGGAACTTACCAATAGGCATGGGGTTGCGTGTTTTCAATTTGATACTCGTAATTATACGCAGAGCTCTATTCAGCAGGGATTTATTCCAAATCCTGGTGATTATGAGGAGGGGAAGGGCTGGGCGGGTTGGGCTCCGTCGGTAAAGGGGCGCTTATTTAGATCCCATCTTGGCTTGAAATTTGTTGGGCGCTGGCATGAATTGATTGATTATTCAGTTGTTCGTGCTGGATATATTAGTAGCAAGACAGATATTCCCGTTCATCATTATGCCGGTGAAATTTGTCAGTCTAATGTGAAGGAGAAGCAGGAATTTTATTTAAGGATAGCCGAGAAAAAGGTGCAAGACGATCCTAGTAACGATCAGGCCTGGTGGGAGCTTGGGGTTTCGGAGGGAATAAGTGGGTGTCACAAAAGGGCGGTTCGTTCCATTTGTATGTCGATGAGGGGGGGGTATTATACGCCTGATCGTTTATTTCAGTTGGTGTTTAATCTGACCCGGATAGGAGAAACGAATAAGGCGCGGTTCGTATTTGAGAAGGCTGTTTGTAAGTTATTTCCGAGCCTGACTCATGTTGATGAGGGGTTAAGAAATTTTAATGCCTTATCTCCCCACTTACATAAGAAGTAGTTTCTGTTTTTGCTTAATATTGTTTGATAGGTTGATGGATTTTCTAGCCAGGATCGTGAGCCGTAATGGTGTATAAAGGTTGATTGATCTATGATGTTTACAAATCCTGCTTGTAGGGAGCGTACACAGTAATCATCATCCTCAAAGTTTCCTGGTGAAAAGTTTTCGTCTAAGTACCCCACTTTTTCTATAACTTCTTTTTTTATTAATGTGCATAAAAATACAATGCGGTGGAATGGTTTGTAGTGTTGTGGCCGCTCATTCGTAACTTTCGAAACGTGAGCCGCTAATTCTTTTTCTGTTTTATAATTTGCGGTTTTGTCGATTTGTGGGCCGGAAACCCTGTTTGACATTGGTCCTACTATGCCGATATTGGGATCTGATTCCGCGCAGGCTATCATTTTAGAGAGCCAGTTTTTTGTTACAATAATATCGTTGTTTGCTATTATTATGTATGGGGTGTTTGTTATTTCTATGCCTAGATTTACGGCTATTGGGAAGCCCAGGTTTTGTTCATTTCTTATTTCCAGGATGTCGTCTTGTTCTTCTATCCATTCTTGTGTTTGTTGATTTGATCCATTGTTTACGACGATAATTCTGCATGGTATTGTGTCTGCTGTTCGAATACTTTTTATAGTTATTTGTAGTAGTTCCAGGTGATTGAATGTTGGTATGATAATTGTGGCTGGGGTTGGTTTGTTGTGATATGGCAGTTTTTTGGCAGTTATTAACCATTGTATAGGGTTGTCCACGCTTGGACTGGGGATAACTTTTGTTATTTTAAGGTTCAGGCCTGAAAAGAGTTGAAAGATTGATGTGAGGGTAAAGAAGCGTAGATGTGTTTTATCAAGTATGCCTGCATTTGCGTATCGGAATAGTCCGTGTTTTAGTTGCGCAATAATTGATGGGTGTGCTATGTTGGGTATCGATGCTATTACGGTTCCTGTTTCTTTAAGAGATTTTAGGTAATATTTCATTGCTTTTTGTGGATCCTTAAGGTGTTCCAGGATGTCTGCAAATATAAAGCAGTCGTAGTCTCCGGCGAAGCCGGTTGTTGGGTAATCTTCTATGTTATAGCCGAGGATGTGGTTTAATCTATTTTTTGCAATTTTTACTGCTTGCTGGTTGTACTCTATTCCGTGGTAAGTGCATTTTTGGCGTTGTTTGATATGTTCTCCGAGTTTGCCTGTACCGCAGCCAAAATCTAGAATGTGTTGGGCTGTGTGTGGAATTAGTTTTATTATTTCTGGGCGGAGTAGGTCGTGATACTGGGGAACAAGGTCCTTTTTGGTGTCCATTATTTAATTCCTCCGGCCTATTTATGAAACTATTTTGTTTATTTTTTTTATTACTATGCTGCTGGTGTTAATTTTGTGGTATCTTGTTTTACTACCGCTGTTTTTATTGCTCCGATTTGGTATTCAAGTTTTCCGATGATTTCCGCCGCTTGTTGTCCTGCCTGCATTGATAGGTCGATTCCGTTTAAAAAGTTAGCCATAGCGATTTCGATTATGAGAAGGTCTCCAAGTGTTAGTTGCATTTTCGTTTGTTCTCCTTTTAAAATTTTATTCCCCCGGGGGCCCGGGATCCCCATGGGGGTTTGACTACGTTGAAGCGGTGTAGTCTCGTGCGAAACTTGTTACATCCGATGTTGCCCAGTTGGACGGATACGTTGAACAGTGGACTGTGAGACTCGAAAGGTTCAATTGGAAGGCCCCGAATGCACCCATAAACAATTGAAGTTCTGGTGAGATCTCTGTCGCGTACTGCTTGCCGGTTAGGGGTATAAATCCCAATGCGGCTGCCGATGACTGCCATGTGGTGATTGAATCTACTGCAGCCAGGGCTGTTGATAGTGTCCCAAAATTTGCATCATTTTTTACGTGTTCTAGTACCTGTTTCACAAAATGGGCGTTCCAAATCATGTTAGCTGGTGTTGCTGCTACTAATAGCTGATACATTGTAGAGCCTGCTACGAGTAGGCCTGAAGGGGTTTGTATTGCTTTTAAATTCTTACCCGCACCTGCTAACTTTTGCCTGACGATTCTTTGGTTAACGTCGCGTGGATTCGTAGGGATTACCCACTGCCGTACGACGTTTCTACCTTTCCAGTAAAAATGGACCATTGATTTTGCCAGCTTACCGCTCGCTTGAGCTGATAAGAGTGGCATATATACTTTTGCCATTATTTTCTCACCTCCTTTTCGTTAATTGTAGTTTATAGGGTGCACTTTGTCTTGTCAAGTATTTTAAAATTCTACGAATGAAAGAAATGAGAATGCGCCTTGTCCAATGTCCCAGCCAAAGGGGTTGCCTGGTGCTCCGTAGATTTTTAGTTGTGTTGTTCCTGTGTTTTTTCCTACAATAGCGTCGTTAAAGTAGAGCCAATAATCCCCGTCTCCGTTATTGCAGATGATGGCGATGAGTATGCCGGCAGATGGTGTGTTTGTAGTAAAGCTGACTTGTGCTGTTTTCCATCCAGTTCCGATTGGGTCGAGTGTGTACATTCCCACGTCGCCCGTTGGTTCTCCTTCTTCGTTTATGCCCTGGGCGATTGCGTGGATTTTTAGGGTTTCTGTGTTTCCCGGTGTTGGGCTGGTTGTGTCTCCTTCGGCCATGATGTTTATTTTTAATGAGTTTGTGCCTGTTGGTAGGGTTACATTGTGTAAGCAGAATATAAAATCGTTTTCTTCAAATTGTGTAAATTCCCATTTCTCGCATAGTATATTTGGTATGCACCAGTCGGGGGTTATGGATTGTGTGAATGGGTATCTGTCTGGTTTTTCCGGGCCAAACATGCTGTCCATTGTTTGTTGCATGAAGTAGTTGAAATACCATTGGCCTGATGCTATTGCTTGGTCGTACCAGTATCCGCGGCTTTTAAATCCTTTGTCCGGATCGGTTATTGCTGTGTAGTTTAGTTGTTTCATAAAACATTCCAGGCAGCCTTTAAAAATTGCGCGGACTGCTTGTTGTCGAATTGTGTTTGCGTCGTTTAGTCGTAGTAGTGGGCGCTTGCGTATTACTCCGCTTATTCTTTTTTGTTCTAGGCTGCGTTTGTATGCGTCGTAGTATTGGGCCGGTATGTTTTGGGAAAAGAAATCTTTTCCGTGATCTACATACCATTGGCAGAGTTGAGGTATGTCCCAGCCGGTTGTGTCTGGGGGTAATCCCCACATGGGATCTGTGATTCTGTTTAGTTGTGCCTGTAGAAATAGGACTACTTTTGTATAATATTTATGATTGTGGTGATAATATTCCCATGCTGTTAAACCGTGTTCAACGATGTATTCGATGGCGTTGTCTAGCCATGTTAGATATTCCTGGTCGGTTTTTGCCATTTTTAGTCTTACCGTTTAGATGTTTTTGCTATGGCCACAATAATGTCTTTGATTCCTTCTAGTGCCAGGTAACCGCCACATAATGCGCCGATGAATAGGGCGTATATGTCTATTGGGATAATTGTTAGCCATTGTTTCCAGATGATGAATGCGATTACCGCGATTATTGGAGATAAGAATTTTCGGGATAGGAGATTGATTAGTTTGTCTTTAATGTTCAAAGTCTGCACCCCCTTTTCCTTTTACGTAGATGGCTGTTTCGTGTATGCAAACGGTGAGACTGGTGATTGCCTTGTAGATTCCGTTTAGTGATTTTAGTGTGCGTTCTTGATGTTTTCCGTTTATAAATAGCAGCCAGAAAATAATTACGATTGGCAGGCCTACCTCTTTGACTATTTCGATTATTTCTTTTGTTGGCATGTTTTCCTTTTTTCTTGTTTGAAAAACGTCTTTTTTGTTGTTCTTGGGTATATTGTAGGGTTTGTTGCTTAAAAAGTCAAAGATAACGGGCCTCTGTTGCGTTTTTGTGGTGTGGTTGGGTACTTGTGCCCCCCCTTTTTTTCTATATTTTTAGTGACGGTGCTGCTCGATTGTATTGTTGTATTAGTTGGGGGTTTGATACGTGTAAATATATTGCGGTTGTGTTTAGACTGTTGTGTCCAAGGTAATCTTGTATGTAGCTGATTGGAAAGCCTGCTTCTAGCATGTGTGTTGCAAAGCTGTGGCGCAGCGTGTGTGGTGTTATTTTGGTTCCGGTTTTTAGTGATAGCTGTTTGAGTAGATTCGCTATTGACCATGTGCTGTGTCGGCCGCCGCCAGGTCTGGCAAATAGTGGGTGGCTTGGGTCGGGATCCATTCTTTCTTTTAAATATAGCTTAACTGGTTTCAAAAATTCCGGGTCGATATGGATGATTCTTATTTTGTCCCCTTTGCCGATAACTCGTAGAGTGTTGTTTTCAAAGTTTATGTCTTCTATGTTGGTTGATGTAAGTTCAGAGACGCGCATTCCCGTTTGGTATAGGAATGTTATCATTACTCTTTGGAGCTTTTTTTTGTATGGTATGGTTTCTATTAGTTCTTTTATTTTTGATTTCGAGGCTATTTGTGGTAGGTTTTTTCTGGCTTGTAGTGGGGTCATGTACTGGGTGGGATTCTCTTTTATAATGTTTTCTCTGGTTAAAAACTTAAAGAATGATCTTATTGTGTACAGTTTGCGGTTA
>Ga0207997_1000494_pt1 | contig 20128 bp, 38 predicted proteins | sample AntAceMetag02UKN_FD_184777 | JGI IMG/M metagenome (GOLD analysis project Ga0207997, IMG submission 184777) | Saline lake microbial communities from Ace Lake, Antarctica - Antarctic Ace Lake Metagenome 02UKN (SPAdes) (version 2) | ecosystem: Environmental > Aquatic > Non-marine Saline and... | reverse complement strand
ATAAACAAAAAATGCCACTTTCTAAAAGAACCTTCAAGTGTGAAAACTGTGGACTAGAAATAGACCGAGACATAAACGCATCAATTAATATTAAAAACCTAACAATCAATAAATTGATTGAAAAAGATAAATCAAATACCGACGGACAGTCGGAATTTCAAGTCTGTGGAGATAGCATAAGACCGAGTTTTGAGTTTACTCAAGAAAAGGCAATTGTCGAAGAAGCAGAAAACTATCGGGAGATTGTATGTTAAATATGATTTCCTGTAGAAGCCCTCGACTTTAGTCGTGGGAGTATGTCACCTCCAGTGAATATGATTATTTCTTTTTCTTTAAAAAGAAAATTAAGCCTACGATTGCCAAGATTATAACCAAAACAAAGATCCATACCATTGATGTGTCTCCGTCGCTAGTTGTTCCATCACTCGAAAGAGGAAGACTTCCTCCGCCAAGACCTGGAAGGTTGACATTTAGCTTAGCAGTAGTTGATGCTGTATCTACGCCGTCACTTGCGGTCATAGTAACCCACCAAATACCATTGTCGGCAGTTGTTGAAAATGTTTTTGATGTTGTACACGTAGTTCCTGAATATACACCTGTTCCAGAAGTCCCATCAGAAGGACTCCCTGCTCGATAAATAGTATAGGTACATCCTGTTGTAGTTGCGTCAACAACAGTACCAGTAAAAGTTTGAGTAGTAACAGAAGTAATTGTGGTCTGGTCTGCGGGGGTTAAGGTTGGAGCGGTTGGATCGGTATTATCTATGATAACTCCAGTAGAGGATACTGTTGTCTCATTTGAAGTTGCGTTGAAACATTGTGCATAGAAGACGTAATCACTTGCATCCTGAAGAATAGTAGATGCGAAAGTAGTATTAATAGAAAGGGCTGAAGCGGACTCGTTAGTTTGTGAAGCAATTTCCACGGCAGTAGAATTTGCGGTTGAAACCGAACTCGCATACCAAGTACAATTTAGCATTTCAGTTAATGTCCCATTAGTAACATTCAAAACTGCAGAGGCTCCAGTTAATGTGCCACCCGTTGCTGGTGCGACCAAAACAGGGACAGCGCTAACCATCGTGATACATAAAAATAATGAGAATACTACTAAAGAAAGAATTGCTAGATTTTTTTTGCTTTTCATCGTGAATAATTATGCCTTTTGTTATTTATAAATGTTCCCTACTTTTCAACGATAGGAGACTAAAGTCGAATAAGTAAGCATTCTTTAAACCCATCAGAAAACTTATGTTTAGCGATAGTGACGGATTCCATGTCAAAATCATAAATATCTTTTCCTCCACCATTCTTTGAGATACTTATAATCCCAAAACTTTTATAATAAAAAATCTTTCTTTTTATTTTTCTGTAGATTCCATCAACCTCAAGTTTTTTAAGAGAGTAAATACTATCTATAGACTTCTTATAAAATGATGAGACAAAAAGTTTTGATAGGTGCCAAGTATCTAACCCTCTCTTCTCTTTGTAGCATAAAATAATCTGCCTAATTATGAATTCATCTAATTCATCGAAAAATAATCCTTTTTTAATCTTCATTTTTTAAATTTCTCCTTTTCTCTGTTAATTTAGTAGTCTTACGACACTTCAAGGTAGCATCTTTCCTAGTGGATCCAGCGCTCATCTCTTTCAAAACACATTTCCTGAATTTCTTACGTCTTACCATCGGTATCCCTAGATTCATTTAAATTTATCTCTCCAGTTTCTTTAAACATTTGAACCTGCTCTTTTGTGCAACTTTTGCTAATCATAACTTTCTTTCCAGACTTAGTTTTTCTTACTTCAATTGTACAGCCTTGCTCTGACTGGGGTCTTCTGTTTCTTTTTTGTGGGGGGAACCTTCTTTGATTTTCCATTTTTTATTTTAACCTCCTATGCTGAGCTAATTATTTTGGCATTATCCTCATTTATTTCTAATAAATTTAAAAATATCATATAACAGTCTCTTTCTTTCTCGGCTAATTTTTTAATTTCATCTATCAATCCATTTTCAATTAATCTTACAGCATTCTCTTGACAGCCCATAGCCACTATAGAAATATGCTTCATTTTGCACCAGCTTTCGTCTTTTGGCTCAACGTTAAAAAGTTTAAAACACGTATCCATTAAATCACTGCGCATTATTCTGGCTTGTTTCCACTCCTCTAAATATTTAATATCCCCAATATTTACATAGTCATCATGACAATGATTCTCATAACCGCAAGAATTTATTAACATCGTAAAATAGTCTTTTGCTAGACCAACATCTTTGTCGTTTATTTTGTCACTTATTTTGTTTTTTATTTTATCAAACATTTTATCTTCCTCGAATACAACAGGCATCTTTTACTTTTTCCCAAAGCCCATCTGATGATTTTGTCATATTATAAGATTTTTTATTACTTGATTTAAATTTTAGCCAAGCTGAAAATAAGACTACCACGGCAATCCCAACCCAAATCCACTTATCCATTATTAACCCCATTAATGGCTATTTCAAACATCTTAACATCCATTACTTTTATTTCATGTTCCCACAGCCTAAGAACGTTAAAACCTTTTTCTACAAGCTCGTTAGTTCTAGCTTCGTCTCTTTCTCTTTGTTTTGCCATCTTCTCCGTTAACTTGTCACCTGCAAAAATTTCTGGATTCCCATGCCAATAATCTCCATCACATTCAATAACTAGATTCATTGACGGTACAAGAATGTCGCATTGATATCCGTGTTCAATTTTCATATATTGGTGAGTGAAAAATTCAATTTTTAATTGTGTCAAGAATGTTTGAATTTTTACTTCAATTGAAGAATCTTTAATTGGAAGGATTTGATGCTTCCTATTTTTTATTATTTTCTTTATATGCTCCTCTGACTTTTTCTTTCCCTTTGATGCTAAGCTTTGTTTATTTTTTATTTCCATTGCTTTCTTCTCTCCGAACACTTCTTTGTAGGATTGACCTTTTTGTATAGGATTTTTGAATCCCTTCTCCAATAATTTAATTCTAGCATTACTTGAAGTTCTTTTACTCTCCGCACTCCTACTAAACTTTCTGCCTATATTTTTTTTTCTGGCTTTTTCTACTGTCTCTGGATTTTTCATGGGGTTATTCACCAAGTTCCTTTCACGAGTCTGCATCCCTTGTTTTATTCTTTTTCTTTTAGCCCCGTCTTCACCATACATATCTTCCCACGTTTGACCATCCTTAAATTGTGTCCTTCCACTATTAAACTGCCTATGACCTTTTTGGAAGCCCTTTAATCCTTTTGGCATTTTTAATTTAATAATCTTTAGGAACATTTTGCTTACACTTCCCTATAATTTTAGGAACAAATTTTTTCTCTAAAGATTCCAATGCTCCCTCTTCATTTTCATAAGAGGATGTTTGAGTCGGGTTGCAATTTCCATCTGAAGCCATTGTAAAACCTGCTAAATCAACTTCTGTATTGTCACTATTAACTCTTGTACTCCTACAAACTACTTCTCCAGTCTCTGGATTTTTATCACAACGACCTCTAATCCTTCCTCTTCCGCCTTTTTTAAATACATCTCCAATACCCATTATTCTATACCTCCTTTGTAATTCATAAAACATTAGGACTTATAATCCTACCCCCGAAATTTATACTTGTCAAAAGATCTTCGCTAACCTTTGTTGCTATGGTGATAATTAAACACTCTGTCGGTGCTGGTTCAATAACTCCCTCATCAATATATAGGAAAGGATATCCATCAAAAACTTTATCATCTAACATTTTCTGGATAAAAGGATGAGCCTGGAATCCTAGTTCCTCGTATTCATAATTATCAAATATCTGGATCCTTTTATTATAGGGTAAGTAGCGGTTTACAAATAGGATCGCTTTTTTAGCTAGGTGACAAAAGGCACACCCACGCCGAACTACCAAAAACCTCAAAGGGAATTCATCCATTTTTTATTCCTATTTTATTTATTTTCATCTTGATATCATAAATTTAGCTTCGCCTGGACTTATTCTTGAATAGACTGGGAATCTTAAATCTTGTTTAGTTTTGTCAAAGACTGGGATTTTGTGTATCTCCTGAAGAAGATGGACCCTCTCTTCAGAAAATCTATATTTTTTTAACTCAAAATTTCCAAATTGATTCACTGAGTATCTTAATATAATTTTGTTCCGATCATCCTTAACACCAAGTCTCAGTGCTACTTTAGAAAAATCAATTATGGCAAAATCTGATGGGTAATTTAACTTAGGTTGTTTTTTCCCTAAAAAAATTTCAATCACAAAATCAATCGCCCCCATTTTCATCCTCCTCATTTTCTTCGCTTTCTTCAAGGAACATAGTGTTCTCATCTGTAGACTCTCCTTCAATTTCCTCGACAGGTCCCTTTTCAACCATAAAATCTGGAACTACTATCTCCTCACCAGTTGCAGTTTTATTCTTTTCTGCGATTTGTTTTTGACCAGGGGTTGACATCATGCTTTGCCAGGTTGTTGGATAACTTCCAACTTGCCCTTTCTTTGCCATGGGTCCAGTTCCCTGTCTTGCTAATCCCCCAACAGATGCCATAGTGACCTGTAGAATATGAAATAAAATATAAAGAAAAGTTCTTTTGTCTTTCTTGATTTCCTTAGTCTCCACTATTTTTTCATACTCATCAATAGATTTTAAAAGAGATTCATAAATCATACTCTGCGCAATTTTTAGGGCTTTGGCATAAGCAGAAATTCTCGCAACACCAACCATCTTTACATCTGAGGATTCATATTTTATAATGAGTTCCTCTTCTTTTTCATCAATAGATTTTTGATATCTCCCCATATTGTCAACCATCCATCCGTAAAGAACTTCATCAATTCTACCTTTCAAAACATCACGATCATAAAGAACTTGTTGGAGTGTTGTAAAAACCAAATCTAATTCAGCCCTCGCATCAATTAAAGATTTCTTTGCACGATTCAAATTATTATTTGTTATCTTGACACCAACAAGTGCGGTGAAAGAATTCGCATGGGAAACAAGTCTTGAGATATCAACTGGACTTCTCTCTCTAAGATCTACCCAACTAATTAACATTTAGATAACCCCCTTTTTTTTCAAATTCATCTCAGTTAATCTTGCGCTTACAAGTTCTGATGATGTCTGATTATTTATCATTTCTCCATTAACATAATGTAAGGGAATCATCGTAGTCTTGATATATCTCATCTTTTTTAAATGATGAAGTGCTATGTAAACTTGTTTGATTTTCAGACCACTGTCCTTAACAATCTCCTGCGGAGTCATCCTTTTCCCTTTCCAAAATAGTGCTTTTAGCACAAGTGTTTGATTTGTTACCATAGTGTGTGTTATGTAATAGCGAATTACGTATTTAAGTTTGAGGTCTACCTTCTGTCGGCTGGGCTGGAACTTGTTGAGGTTGAAAGTCTGGAAGTTCGTTTACGACCGTTGACCTTATGCTCTGAATTAATTCTAATGCCTTTTCATCTGAAAGCTTAACTCCATTTCTTTCTGCTTTTGTTCTCATAATCTCAATTTCGTTTTCTAATTTCTGGATATTATCTTCTTGAATGCCACCAATGTTTTGAAGATTAAAAAGATCTCTTTGCACAGTTCTAAACGACCTGTCAATTCCAGTGAGCCTAGATTCGTTGTGAGAAAGTTCTGCTCTGGAAGTCTCAGACATTTCCATGCTAACCTTGTTTTCAGATTCGAGTCTATCAATTTTATTTTGGAGAGCTATATTCATTGCCTCTGATTCTTCTAATTCTGAAGCATATTGTCCGATAGTATTATTTAACCCCTGGATTATTTCGTAAACTGGTTTTTTCCTTGACTTAGCAAATCTTAATTTTTCTCCTGTCTCAATTAATTCTGGTGCTTCGTAAACCATAATGTTTTCTATATAGCCACCCTCATGATCCATATTTACTGGAACCATCCCCCGCGCCATATCATTTCCTAATGCGCCAACACTTTGGAACAAATCCTTAAGTCTTCCCATTCTCAATATCTGATTTCCATCATTATCAAAAAGAGTGAAGTCTCCATTGTCAGAAATTCCTAAGTCTCCAAACCCTGAGAGTTTAGTTTTCCTGTCAAAAGAATAAATTCCTAATTTGTCCCTAAACTTTTTATCTCTAAGATATCTTGCGAAGAACTTCTTTAATGAAAAAACCTGCCCCTGGGATTTTAAAATTATTTCATTCTTCTGGCTGTTAAGCACAGCCTTAACATTTTCTTCCTCATTTTTATCAGTATCCCTCTCTTTGATTTTTCCGATAAAATCTTTAAGTTTTGCATTCTCGCCTTTCAGTTCAGCATTTTCATAAGATAAAGCTTTGACTTGATGATTATCTTGAATAGATTCAGGACTTATCGGCACATGAATTATTTTTTTCTGCTTACCTAAAATAGCATCCTTTATCTTTTGTCCGAAACCCATCTTAGTTATCCCCCACGTTAAAATTCAGCCCCGCCCCATCAGACTGAGAAGTATTAGCGCTTTCTTGATATCTTTTTCTAGCAATAATAACGACAACGACTATAATAACAATTGCTCCTAATAATAGCCATACCCAAACTGGAGCGAACCACCATTTATTTGAAAAACTGAATCCTGGTATTTCATAAGTACCCACATGAATACCATCGACCTCAACAGCATATACCCCGCTTTTTTCTGGAGTAAATATTACTACTTCCCCAATACCTTGAGTATACATATCTTTTTCTGAAGAATCAAATGTAGTCTTGTAATAAACAATCCATGTTCCATTTCTATTGAGTGTAAAATTCTGTTCAACATTTTTTTCAAATTCTCCACCAAAGGAAATTATTCTTATCCTATCACTAACAGTAAAATTAATTAATTCAGTGTTATACCCTTCCTTGTCTGCTTGTATTTCGACTATCCCTCCTGGTAGAACCCCATAATAATTCCCAATATATTCTTGGTCCCTAATCGTTAATGTGGCATTTTCAACTGAGGTGGTTATGTTGAACATTGCTGAGGAATCTCCAGCCCCTGGGCTAATTCTTATTTCAATCTTTTGTGGAACAATATTTATTGTATCAATGAAATCATCATAACCGATTGCCTTCCCCCTAATCTCATAATCTTTATTCGGCTCAAAATAATATTCAAAAGTTTCTGATGACGAATTTAATTCTATCGCATTCACAAAAATTCTTGGGTTAGAAACCAAAGAGCCAGTCTTATTATCTGCCAGTTGGATCAGGAATTGTTCTTCATCACCCGTTGCGCTATCTAACTTCGGTGTGAATATCAACTTGAGACTTGTACCTGCAATCAAAGATCCAGAAGAAGAAATTCTAATGTCTTGCTTAAATGGGGCGAAGATTGATGCGCCACTATATCTAAACTCTGCCTTAAACTCAGTATTCCCATATTGGACTGGCATAAAATCATACCTATAAAGACCAGAAGAGACCTCAACATTTTTTCCAATATAAAAATCTGATGATGCAATGCTAACCTCTAAATTTGAAACAACCCCGCTACAAGTAAAGGAGTAAGTATTGTTCAGATTCATAGTAGTCCCAGATAAAGAACAAGTTGGCGCTGTAGAAAAAGTATCTCCTGTTATTGGGGAAACTCCAGCAGTGACATATAGAGTTACTGTTGAGGACATTGTATGGAGTCCAGTATCGTCATCATATTCTACAGAAACTTCGACTGGGGAATAGGATCCAGACTGCGCCTCAGTTGTGTCAATAATTAATGGTATTGAAAATGATTCTCCAGGATTAACAAAAACTCCTGTCTCTAAACCATTCCCTTGTCTAATAACAGAAGTTGATGGGGAAAAATCAACATAAGTAATTTTAATAGGGTTAGGATAACTTGAAGATAATCTTAATTGAAGAACCTCGTTATAAACATCACCTTGCTTATATTCAAAGTTTTTTGCCGAGGGAAAAGAGATAAAATTGGATGCCGATTCAGCTTCAGGCTCTGAAGCAGAAATAAAAATTGGTGTTGATTGTGTGCCATAAAATAAATACCCACTGATATCTTCTGTTGGTAATATATTTAAATTGAGATCTACCCAACGCTCACTTTGACTTATCGAATCAAACTGCAGACTAAGATAAGTATCTAAGTTTGGAGTTATCCCTAAAAAAATACTATCATTGCTGTCAAAATTATCAAAAATTAATCCCTTTGCGCCTACAGCCTCAAAATTAATTGGATCAGTATTTATTGTAACAGCACTAGCTAGACTTACAAACATTATTGCAAACAGGAACATTCCTGTTATTAGTGTTAGGTTTTTTCGGTCGGTCATTTTCTTTTTTATTATGCGAACATTGATACTGCTACAGAGACTGCTAAAAATATGGCAGTTATAATTAAACCCCATTTCAACATCTTTTTGGCAATTGTGATAACTGAGAAAAGTAAATAAACTAAGACCCCTAAAATAATAAACAATAATATTTTTGATTGTAATGCAGTCATGCTAATACCCCATGTCGAAAGTTGGACTATTGTTTTTTGCACTAACCAAGATGCTCCATCGCCAACTTTTGGAATGAAGGATAAAAAATCTTGTATTGCCATGTTCTAGTATGAAGTTCATACTTTATAAACTTTTCGCATGGCTATAAAAAAGAGGTGGGACAAAACATCCATACAACCGACCGACCGATTAAGAAAACTTTGCATCCCCCTCAAAAGAAAATAAGTGGTAGTTTAAAAAAATAACAATTACGTTAAGTATAAAAAAATGGATAAAAGGGAACTACCAACCTTTTCGCAAAGGAAGTTTACTTCTTTTTCGCTCTCTTATTCTTCAAACATTTCTTTGTTTTTTTGTTCACACCAAATTTACATTTTCTTTTTGCCATTTATTCACCTCCGTTTGCATTTAGTTGGAATTTCATTTTAGCTTCTTGAACCCAAATTTATATGCTAAAACAAGAATACCAAGACCAATTCCTATCATAATAAATGGATTAAGATTCTCCATCCCAGTTATTTCAACTATCCCTTTAAAGATCGCCCATCCCCCGACTGAGGTTATAGCCCCGATAAGTGCCAACTTCATTATAGAAACTTCATCCGCAAATTTACCAAATTGTTTAAAACTTTTATTTGTTACACAAGATGTCCCAACCTTCTTATACCCCTTCTTACATTTAGGAGCCATCTATTTTTTTCTCCTTGGATGTTTTAGGCATTTCCCAGTATTTTTATTTCTCCCAAAATTACACCTATTGCTTGAAGGTTTTTTCTTAACACCACGAATAATATTTCCTTTATTTTTTACCATAAAAAGAATAGATTAATATTATTTATAAAGACTCCCTACTTTAAAATGATAGGAAAAGAAAATAGCACGAAGAGGATTTGAACCTCCGATCTCCAGATTATGAGTCTGGCGCTCTAACCAAACTAAGCCACCGTGCTGGTATTATAGTTAATCGCAAACTATTTAAACTTAGTTTTTCTTTTATCTTAGCTTCTAATCTTAGATGTACTGTACTATTAATCTGAGAAGAATTGAAGAGGTGATGTTAATGTCTTTGATGTTTGCATTTTCTGATATTCAAACCTAGTAAGGAAGCACACCGCCCTTTTCGGTGAAACAATAAATTGGGAGTAATGAGTACTTAACTCATCCAGGGTGTAGTTTATACGTATATTCTGCACCCTGCGCTGGGCTTTAAAGTGATATTTTTATTAAAGTGTTAAAGTGACCCCTATTTTGGGCTAAAAAGGGGTCTTTTTACGTGTAAATCGCACTTTAATATAGCGTTTTTTTGTATCTGTGTATTTTGAAAGTGGTAAAGTGTAACTCAGAATCACCTAGAGGTTATTTATTTATTAAAATGTTTGAAAAGAAGCCTACTTTTATTAGATCTTCTATCTTCTAAAAAGTTAAAGTGATATTTATATTAAAGTGTTAAAGTGTATATATATATATATATTATATTTATAAATTTTTATATATATATATATACTATATTGGAGTATCTATTTCCGTCGGTGAAATTAGTTTTAGTGGTTGATGATTTCTAATACAGTTTAACACTTTAGTAACACACACGCATGAAAAAGATAAAAAAGATAAAACAAGATAGCGACGGAAAGAATTTAAAAAATAGCCGATAAAACACGTCACTTTATCACTTTAGTAGAAAACATACATTTAAATACATTAATAATCTAGTTAGAATTATGATAAGAGAATTAACAGAATCATTTGATCCAAAAAAAGTACTTCATAGAAAGGAACAAATAAAAGTTATAGACGCTGTTTTTAAAAATTTTAACAAATTTGGGATGGGTTCTAATTTATTAATCCAAGGAGTTACTGGTTCTGGGAAGACAACTGTTACTTCAAAGATAATTAGAGACAATACTCCAGAAAAGGATAATAATATTTTGTTTATCTCTGGCGCAGACACAAAAACAACATTCAAAACATTGAGAGCCTTGTTTGATTTAAATTATAGCACTATTGAAAAATTAATAGCTGGAGGAATCAAATTCCTAAAGGATCACCCAAAAATCTTAGTTATTGATGAGGTGAATAAAATAAGGGACCAGGATAATTTATTTGATAATCTAAACACGATTTATAGGGTTACTCAATGCCCAATAATCATAATCACAAACAAGCGAACAATTATTGACAATATGCCAGAGGATGCGAGACTGACTTTATTTTTTGATAAGGTTGAATTCCCTTCATACAATGCCATGGAGATTAAGGATATTATTGAGGATAGGTTAAAGGAAATAAAAAATATAAAATTTCCCAAGAACGCATTCATTAAAGTTTATGCTTATGCGGGTCGCCAGGGTTCTGCTAGGGTGGCGCTCCAAATTATAATAAAATGTATCCTTGCAAATAATTACACCGAAAAATATATTGATGGAGTTGCAAAAAATCTTGAGAAAGAGGATTGGAAAACTTTCATTAATGGATTAACTCAATCCGAAAAAAGATTCCTAGATTCCCTACTTCTTATTTCTGAGAAAAAACAATTTTTCAGACATTCCGATTTAACCTTAAATTTAAAGGACCTCAGCCCATCACGAATTTCTCAACTCGTAACAGCTTTTGAAGATTATGGAATTTTAGTCACTGAGTATAGAAATCTAGGGAGGGGCAATGGTAGGTATCGAACAATGAGATTTGTTTCTTCAGAAATAAGAAATCAATTGGAGGGGGTTCTTTATCCTAACTAATATGACTAATATCATAATTTACACAACAGAAGAAAATCTGGATCACAAAAAAGGGTTAAAAAAAGGAGAGGAGGATTATACACATTTTTTCTGGGAACTTTCAAAGGTCCCAAAAAAGCTTAATGATTGTGAGAGAATTTATTTTGCGACCGAAGGCTTTATCAAAGGATATTTTGTGATTGAAGATTTGGATGTCTCCTATGGATGTAAAATTGAATGGAATCCCGCCTCTTGGAAAAATATTAAACCAATCCCAACAAAATCATTTCAAGGGTTTAAATATTCTGATAAAGTAGGGGGACTTGATTGATGGCTGAAGAGAGGTGCCCTTATTGTGGAGTTAAGTTACAAGCTGGAAATAATGGTGAATTATTTTGCCCAAACCATGGAATAATTAGGGGAGGGTGTGGAAGTGATTCAAAAGAAATTCCATCATATTGCGGATGAAAAGAATATTCAAAAAAGCGACGGAGCATATTGATGGACTTTTTGGCATTACAACCAATCAAAATTTTCCCAAGAAACGTAGCCTATTAAGTTCAAGAATAGAAGAGCATAAGGAGCTCAGAAAAAAGGCGGAAGAAAGTATTGAGAGAAGAGAGAAAGAATCCCGAGAAAACAAAACAAAACAGATTACTTCAGACTAAACAAAAAAAATAAAAATGCCGACCGAAAAAATATACAAAAAAGCAATTGCTACTAGCAGAGATCTTATTGCCATGGGGCTAACTGGGTGGCAGACTGACTTAACAATTACCGACAAAAAGAAGATGATTGCAACCGATGTTAAGATCTCATTCAAATTCAAAACTAGGAAACTAAAAAAGGAGAAAAAGAAAAATGTGCAAAAAATTAAGTGATCATGCTTTTGAAAGTTCTAATATGAGAGATTATCTAAAAGTTGTAAAGATGGCGGTTTGTTTACCTGAAGGATGGAAAATATGAAAACTCATAAGTTGAAAAATAGGAATGGAAGATTTGGGTTCTCGGTCTGCGGTAGGGCTTTGCATTCATTCGGCGGACAAGCATCAACAACCTGGAAAGATGTTGATTGTAAGCAGTGTTTGGCTCATAAAAAAAACATAAAAAAACAAAAAAAATATAGTTTAGTAATAACAGAAAAACAAGCTACTAAAATTATCAAAGCATTGGATCTTTACACAAGATTATGTACAGGTCAAGTAAGTAGGCTTGATGATATCACTGATAAGGACAAAGAAGGTTTCCATCTAAAAATTTCTCACGGAACATTATCTATGTTGCAACGAGAAATGTTTCCGTCTTTGTCTGGGATAAATAGTTCTCATGGGATCCATTCCCCTAAAATATCTGATGAAATAAGAGAAGGTTATGATATTTTTAAGGTTATGATGTATGAATTTAATAAAGGGAAAGGACCCATTAATGTTTATGCCGACAAAGTAAGACAGGCATCAAAACAAAAATTGCCAGAATTTGAGGAGATTGAAAATGTGTAAGAAAAAACAATTAAAATATTGCCCATCAACAATTGATGACTGCATGAAGAAAATAATTAAATGGCTTGGCGATAAGCATACTACTGTAGCTTGTTGTTGCGGTCATGGTAGATATCCCATGACGATAGTTGTCAAAGAAGGATTTAAAGATGGGCTAAAAAGAGAAATAGTTCACAGGGAAATATTCTCTCAAAAAATAATTTCAAGGAAAAAGAAATTCTACAAAAAAGATAAAAAAGGTTATTATTACATTCCAGAAGTTTCGGAGGCAAAAGATGAGTGAAATGAATATAGGCGTTAATGTTGATACTGGCGAAAAAGTAACTATCAACTTAGAAAAATTTATTGACACCAGGGCAATTCTAACGGCATCTTCAGGTGGCGGGAAGTCCTGGAGTGTAAGAAAGTTCTTACAGGAATCTTATGGGAAAGTCCAACAGATTATTTTAGATTGGGAAGGAGAATACTCAAACCTAAGATCCGAATTTGATTATCTTTTAGTTGGAGATGAGGGGGAAGTTCCAATCGAGGTTAAGACTGCCGAACTTCTGGCAAGGAAAATTATGCAATTAGGAGTCTCAACAATTATTGACCTTTCGGACTTAACTATTCATGACAGAAAATTATTCACAAGAAACTTCTTGGATTCATTATTAAGCTTACCAAAAGAAATGTATGATCATTCTGTTCTATTATTTATTGATGAGGCGCATCTTCTTTGCCCACAAAAGGGAAATTCAGAATCAATGAACTCAGTTATTAATGTTAATTCTACTGGGAGAAAAAGGGGAATTGGAACCGTTCTTTGTACTCAGAGAATAGCAAAGTTGAATAAAGATGCAGTCGCAGAATCCAGAAATGGGGCTATGGGGGGAATGGGATTATTAGAAGATAGGAAAAGAGCCTGTGATGAAATGGGATTTAACACAAGGGAACTAGAGCAGAGTATAAAATTATTAGATACGGGAGTTTTTTATATGTATGGACCAGCAGTTTCTAAAGAGGTGATCAAAGTTAAAATTGGAGATGTAAAAGTTAGACCTCCTAAGCCTGGTCAAAGATTAGTTGTCAATGACAAGACTCCAGAAGCAATTAAAAAAATTCTCCAGAGCCTAACAGATATTCCCAAAGAAGCCGAGAAAGAATTGAAGACGAAAGAAGATATGAAAAAGAAAATTGCCGAATTAAAAAGGGAGTTGTCAAGAAGACCAACTGAAACAAAGGTGAAAGAAATTGTGAAGGTTGATGAGGTGGCTTTGCAGAGGGCTAAAACTCAAGGGGCTAAAGAAACAGAGATAAAATATAGGAAGCAAAGTAGAGATGTGGAAATGATTTATAAGAAAAAGATTAATGAGGTTGATTCTTTCTATAAAAAGGGAATGCGCACATCAGATATTGAAATTAGTAGATTAAAACAGGTCCTAGTCAAAATTAGTAACTTAACTGGGATAAAGGGGGTCGCAACTAATCCAGCACCCATCACAAACAACGAAGCAAAGGAGGCTATCGACCTAAATGTTCAAGTTCCAAAAATCGTTATGCCAGAATTAAATACTCCTCACCCAATAAGTCCCACCATACCTCACAACATCCCGCAAGTTCAAAGTAATAATAATCATAATGAGGATTACGATCCAGATGCAGAAATTAAGTTGACTCTGTGTGCTAAAAAAGTTTACTCTTTCTTATTTGAGAATTCTGAGAAAACATTTTCAATGATTCAAATAACTTGGGCTACGGGCTATCGTATGGGGGGAGGTTTTATGAATAATGTTTATTTGTTAACTAATGCGGGTCTTGCAATTAAGGAAGGATCAACATTAAGGATAGGAGAGATTAATCCCGAGTATTCTACAGAAAAGGTTATCAAATTTACCATTGAAGATATTTATGCTAAATTACCAAAGTGCGCAGAAAATGTTTTAAGATTATTGTATGAGGATCCAGATAGAGAATGGACCGCGCAAGAACTTGCAGATAACGCGGGGGATGGATACGCCATGGGAGGAGGTTTTATGAATAATGTTTATAAACTTACTGGGCTTGAATTAGCTAAGAAGTACGGTCAAAATATTAAATTAAATCCAGAGGTTTTAGATTTAGAATAAACATGGCATCAAGAATTGAAATCGCAAAAATGTGGAATGGAAAATTAGAATTAAGGATTGGAGATTTAACAGGGGCATCAACATCAACACATATTACTAAGGAGGAAGTATTGTCTGAAATTTCTGACGAGATTGATAAGGTTTTAGAAAAGCCTTATTAACTTTAACACTTTAATAAAAGACAAGGTTTAATGAAATGGCAACAAAAAAAGTAAAAATATTTGAAATTTTCGCAGAGGTAAGTGATGATGATCCAACCCCAAGATATGTTTGGGAAATTAAACCAGGGTTCAGCCTTCATACGTTGTTAGGACTTATTATCCATATTAAAACAGATCTAAAAGCGAAATTAATGGCGATGACACATCAAGGGAGCCCTCAGTCCCCAGGAACATAAAATGAAATCAAAAAAAGGAGCGATAGAACTTTCAATAGGAAGTATTGTGATTATTGTGTTGGCTATGGCTATGTTAATTCTGGCGATGGTTTTAGTTAAGAATATTTTTGCCGTAGATTCTGAAGAAGCCCTTAATCATACTTTTATTCTTAATGGAGAAGAAATGGATGCCCTTATGGTTTGTGATAACTATTGGCACTATGAAGAGATTGATGGATTTATTCCTTGCGTTATAAATAAAACCGTTGGGGGGATAGGTGGAGAAAGTATTGATTGGGAGATATCTCCTCAGGAAAATTGTGAGAATTCTGGCGGAGAGTTCACTGGACTTAATCTTTATAATGAGACTAGGGCAAAAGAACTTTATGACATATTACTCCCAAAATGTTTTGAATTTAAAGATACGGAAATCTCAAACACGTGGCTGAATGTAAGTGGGTGTGTTTGCCATGGCGAGGAATTAAACTCTTCTTTTATTTCTAACTGTGATCAGTATGATTGCGGTGACGCATTATTAGTAGTAAGAAAATGATACTCAACCAAAAAGACTATAGGAGACATAAGAGAATAGTGAAAACTCAAAATTTGATTCGTTTTTCAAAAGTATTTTTATTTTTTGGAGTACTTATTTTGTCGATAGTTTCAGTTTATAATTTTAATATTGATACGGGTAGGGTTGATTTAAAATATCTAATTGGGACCGAAGCTTATAAGAATGGACCCCAATGTGGAAATATGTCTTTTGAGAATACTGCCATTTGTCTTAATGATTTTGCTCGTGGAAATTTTTATTATAATGTAACTGATGATTCCATAGATCTTACAATCCAGGAAATGATGGAGCGTGGCGGAGATTGCAGAGATTGGACTAATTTCTATAAAACATACATGAGTTATTATGGCTTTGATAATTCACAAATAGTTAAGATGTTTGTCGAAAAAGAAGGCATTTCCTCATATTATCATGTGTTTCTTGCCATAAGCCACTCTTCGGGATATTGCAATATGGACATAAGAAGCCTCGAATGCCGTAGATATATAAATGATGATGGCGAAAGGAAAGAATAATGGTATGTTCACTTATTTGTGCACCAGCAATATCTCTCCTTGCTTGGATCTCTGATAAAATTGGATTAGAGCATGAAATAACGGCAATGTTTATCGGAGCATTAGTCGTTTGGTTTGCAGAACAACAATCAAACTGGCTTTTCAAAATTGCAGAAAAAAGAGGGAAAAAATATTTGTTTCCATTTCAGACTGCAGTAATAACTATACTGAATTTGATAGCATTTGCTTATATGATTACTGCCTGGAAACTATTATAAAAAGTAGCAAAGGTTTTTAAAGATAATCATACTTTCATATTCATGACCGACCTAATGGAACGGATCCGAAAGGACCCATATGAATTTATTATGAATCATTATGAAAAAGTTTACAAATATACTGGTAGGGGCGTATTTTCAGTTTTATCATTAGTCATACCTAGTTTAATCCTCCCATCAATTCCACACAAAACCGCAAGAGATATAAAATCATCAATAAACTTTTTAATGATAGCACAACCAGGACAAGGAAAAAGTAGTATTGCGGAAACATTCGCAAAATTATCTTATAATTCATTCCCGTTTGAATCTATTTCTGATGCCAAACTTTATGAAGTTATTTCACAAAAAGATTTTGTTAGTGTAGTAGTTGGAGATGTCTTCAAGATATTTTCCGACAAAATGTTAAATAAAACAATGGAAAATATCCTTGGAGATGAACAAAAAATTTCAAGAATGACAAAAAGAACAGATTCTAAAGAAAAGAAGATAAGGGCGGTTTCTTTTTTAGCGGGGACACCAAACTCATTAACATCTGCGATATCTGATGGGATGATATTTAGGACAGTAGTATATTTAAACTTCCAGAATCCAACCGAGCACGAAGAAATAGGCGAGTTTATTTGTAACGACTCATTTAAGGAACATGAGGATGATGATGAAGAAGAAGGTATATATGAATTTTATCAAGAATTACTAAGAATACAGACAGATCAGCATCCAGATATTGAATCTATTAAGGGATATATAGTTAAAGAAGAATATAAAAAGAAGTTATCGGATGTATGGAAACCAATGACAAAACCAATGAATGAAAAAACAAAATATGCTTTTTTCCGAGAAATTCATTCTGGATTAAGATATATGATAGCTCACGCATTTCTTAATATTTTTAATAGAGAAATTCAAAATAGAAAATTAGTTATTAAGGAGGAGGATGTTGATGTTGCAATAAAATTAATGAAAAGAGAACTTCAAACTAAGCTTGAAATTTTAAGTTGTAATAAAGTGGTAAGTGAGGAAAAAATGAAAACTACTAATGATCTTTATGCTTATGTGGAAAGTTTAAAAAAACAAAAAGTAAATTTAAAGTCGTCTTCAATTAATATTATGGGAAGTCTTTTGAGGGAAAGATGATAGGTAATAATCAATCTATTAACCCATGGGAGAAATATGAAGAGGAATATTTGATAAAAAATTATCAATTATTAAGTAAATTTGAAATGAAAGTGTTTCTAAATAAGAGAACCGCAAACGCAATAAAAAGAAAAATGTTTCGCATGGGATTAAAAAGAACACAGATAGAAGGGCATAATATAAAGATTAGGCTACAAACTGGATCAAACCACTGGAATTATGGCGGTAGGAATACAACAGAAGGTAGAAAAAAAATGAAAATTAGCCAAAGGAAAAGATTTGAGAGCGCTAACGAAAGAGCCAGGATGAAAGAAATTAGATCAAAACAAATATTCCCGAAAATTAATTCTTCAATTGAAGTTAAAATTCAAACATTCCTAACTCAATTAAAAATAGAATTTTTCACTCATCAATATATGAAAATTGAACACGGATACCAATGTGACATCCTTATTCCATCGATGAATATGGTAATTGAGTGTGACGGAGACTACTGGCACGGGAATCCTGAAAAATTTAAAGGAGATAAATTGACTGAAAAGATGATTAAACAAAGAGAAAAGGATGAGATTAGAACTAAGGAATTAATTAAAAAAGGATATAATATTTTAAGATTATGGGAGTATGAGATTAAGGCTATGGATATTAATGAGTTCAATAATAAATTAGCTAATCAAAACATTTATAAAGTATGAACTTCATACTCTATTATGGAAAGAGAAATAATAAAGGGTGAAATTGAGGATACAAAAAAACTCCTTGAAAATCCACTACTAAAATACAATGAGAGACACGCACTTGAAACGTACTTAACCTCATTAACTAAAGAAAATGTTGAATAAAAAAGAATTAGAAAAACAAGGATACTCCTTTATTAAGGTGGAGGGTGTTGAATTTTTAGATATGTCTAATCCTGTGGAGAAAAAGGTGATAAGATGTCCAATAGTCGAGGCGGAACAGGCGATGAGAAATCATTTTCTTGAGACTTCTCAAAAGAGAGGGAAGGCATTAGGAATTATTTTACCATTAGTTGATCAAGAAAAGATGACTGATTTATTATCAGAACTTTATGATTTGAGGGCTGATACTAGGATGCGAAAGGCTGAAGATAAGATGGCTGAGGAAGAAGTCGCTGGTGTTATGGAAGCGCTTGGAAATATCTTTGATAATCCAAATACTATTATTAAGAAATTAAATTCTCCTATTAAGACAAAATGCCGACCAAAAAAAACACAACCAAAAAACCCGCAAAAAAAGAAAGTCCAAAAAAAGAGGTAAGTGAATTGGTGGTTGCTCAACCAACAAAATTCTTACTTCAGATTTCTAAATGTGGAACTGATACTTTTAGTCCCAACTATAAACAAATAGAACATGATAATCCTATTTTGCTTGGGTTGAATGGTGTTAAGATAATGGTTGACGGACTCGCCCCAAAAAAAGCACAACCATTTTATCAATATTTGTTAGCCTGTTCAATTCTCAAAGGTTTAACATTCGATCCAACAAAACTTATGGATGATATTGAAAACATAGCAGATAGAATAAAAAGCTTATCTTTGAAAGAAATGAAAGGAGGTAGTAATAATGAAAGACCTTAAAAAAGTAATTGATGAAGTTAAGTCTCTCAAGGATGAGGATTTTAAACCTAGTGACGATGCTATTTTGATTTCTGCAACAAACATCTTTTTAGCTAAGAGAGTAACTCCAGCTACTAGCAAAAAACCAACTACTAACAACAAACCAGGTAGTAAATTTGTGATAAAAAATCCAACGGACCCTGCAACTGATAAGCAAAAACATAAGCTTGATACCCTTGGACTTGAATATCCAAAAGAAATTAATAAAGGAGAAGCCTCAAAATTAATTGAAGAAAATCCAGAAGGGGCTGTAAAATCACAAGAACCGCCAGAAGCGTCTCCAACTTCCCAAGATGACTATTGAACGACCACTTGATTTGCTAAATAGCCTGAAGGGCGAAACTGTTATCGTTGAACGTAAAGGCGAAAATAGCATAGCTATAGTCGGAGTTTTAGTTGCCTTTGATATCCACTTAAATCTTGTTGTAAAAACCGAAGAAGGAGACAAGTTTCTAAGAGGAGATATAGTAGAGACGGTATTAAAGAAAGCATAGCTAGAATTTTTATTTTTATTTCATTTCCACTGGAAATGATGGGGTTCTCTCCCAAAAAAGAGTCAAACAAAATGGTAGAAGTTAAAAGCAAACAAGTTGAGAAAGTTGAAAAAAGACCAGGGGATCAGATAGGTCCAGACGAAGCAAAAAAATTAAAAAGGAATTCAAAGAAAAAATGAAACTACAAAATATGAATACGGGAGAACTTGCGAAATGGCTTCATGATAGCTATGAGGAAATTGCAAAGAAGAAAAATTGGAATACTCAAAAATCTTGTAAAGTTGAATTTGAAGATTTACCTGAAGAAAATAAATCTGTTATGATGAGTATGGCACGAAAGATTCATAAAAA
>Ga0207997_1000493_pt1 | contig 20142 bp, 19 predicted proteins | sample AntAceMetag02UKN_FD_184777 | JGI IMG/M metagenome (GOLD analysis project Ga0207997, IMG submission 184777) | Saline lake microbial communities from Ace Lake, Antarctica - Antarctic Ace Lake Metagenome 02UKN (SPAdes) (version 2) | ecosystem: Environmental > Aquatic > Non-marine Saline and... | reverse complement strand
GTAACCGGGTAGCCCTGACAATTGAAATGGAGAAGCAATGGCAGGTGGACCAAGCAAAAAAATACCAGCTGGAACTGGACCAGGAAGTCTTGGCGAACCTGGCCCCGGTCAAGGCGAACGCCAGCCCCCGGCCACCCTGTCAGAAGAAAAACGGCCCCGCTGGTGGGTTGGAAATCGAAAATTTGCCGCTTTTTTCGTGGTCCTGTTCGTTGCCGTGACCATGCGGGCCGCTGGCAACCTGGACGGCGACCAATTCGTGGATCTAGTCAAAGCCGATCTGTGGGCCACGTTCGTGGCCAACGTCGGTGAACATGCAGCAAGGAGGATGACCAGCCCATGGGGATCAAGAAACTAAAGAAGCCTTGGAAGCCGCCGGGGCTGACAAGGAAGGACATCCAACGCGGACGGGCGGCGGCCAAAGCCCTGACCGAAATCAATGACGGGCCGCTTTTCCACTATGGCCATTCGACGTCCAAGCTGATCAAGTGGGCGGCGGCCACATTCGTGATCGGACTGGTCCTGGGGGCGCTGGTCATGCATGGCTTGACCCCAGCCCCCACCCGCCCCGTGATTATCGGCCCCATAGAAGACCAAGAAAAAGGACTGGACAATGACACCCACGAAATCAATAAGGCCGTCCAGGATCCTGACCTTGATCCTGGTTTGGAGTTTAATCGGCTGTTCAACTGGATCGGTGGGGCTGGTTCGTCCCGACCTGGTGGACACTTCGTCAAGCCGAACTTCCCACCAGGAGGCGGAATACATCCCCAGCAAGCCGGACCCGATCAGCCAGGCGGACCCGACAACGGACGCCACGGTGGAACTGACGGCCAGCCAGACGGACGCCCTGGTGACGACCGGCCCGCCACCGAAACCAGCGGACCCGGCCAGGAAGGCCATTCTGTCCCGTCCCGATGACCGAGCGAGGGGCTACCCCTGGCTAATGACCGATGACGGATTAAGGAAGGCCGTCGGGTCAGCCCTTCAACTTCGGGCGGCAAGGTCCAGGCTGTCCACGGCCCAGTCCAATGTCAGGAACTTGAAGGCGGCCCTTGAAATGTCCCGCATTGAATACCGGACTAGCCCGTGGGTCTGGGTCGGCCTAGGCGTGGCCCTGGCCTTGATCCCTGTAGGGATCGGGGTGGGCTTTTACCTGGGATCAAAGTGAACACGAACGCAACCACAAAAAGGAAGATGACATGACGAATCCGAAGACGACCGAACAGACAGCCACCACCCATTATCCCGCTGAAACCTTCCAGGTCAGGACCACCAGGCGTCCGGGGGAAGAACACCACGTTACCAGGTGGCCGGTCCCCGGTGGCTGGATGGTTTGCCTACGGGACCGGCATGGGACCATCCTGTCCCAGGGAATGGTGGAAGACAACGGTCACAAGTGGGACCCGACCGAAGCCTTCCCGAATGACCACACCAAACCCAGAAGGCCGAATCCGGGGCCGACTGAAACGAAGATGGTCAAGCCGTCCCATACCAAACACCCCCGGCCCAGCGGGACCGATACGGTCAAGGACCACACAAGGGGTTGACCCATGGCCGAATATGGAAACGACACCACACCGGACGGCGGCCACTGTAACAGTCAATGCGGGTGTCCGCTTGACCAGGACTGTAAGGGGGCGGGGGAAAAATACCCAGTCTGTTCCCGCATAGAAGGACACCCGGCCTTCAGGGGTGGGCGTCCTATCCAGGTGGCCCTGGCCATTAAGGTCAAAGCCTGCATATGGACAGACGACGGTGGAACCACCCACCGCCGTCCAAACACCGGGTTATTCAAAAGTGGACGAAGCTTTTCAACCTGGCCGTCAAGGTGTACTCGAAGTCGACGGACACGGCACTGACCCAGCCGGTCATGGACCTGATCATGGACAGTTCACTGGGCCACCAGGACACGGCGGACGCCCTAACCGCTGGGGCCAGAAAAGGCCCCTTCCCGTGGAAGGTCAGCCGCTTCACCGTGGGCCGGATTCGACGCGGACAGACCCACCAGGACATGGTCGTAATATGGCGCACGGAGAACCCAGGACGCCCGAACTTGAAGCGGTGGACTGCATCTTGATCCAAAGAAAACATAGTTGGCCAAACCAAGTGGTGTAAGCACGACTGTGTTAGGCGGCCCGACCTTTATCCTACAAAAAACAGCCTACTGTACAGAATCCGAACATAAGGCCGTGTAACCTTGTAACCTTTTGTATACCTTGAAGCCAAAGGTATACAGCACTCAAATCACCGGAATCACTAAGAAATAACAAGCCCCTTGTAACCTTTGTAACCTTTACCCGGCCACGCACATGAGGAGCATTTTCGGCATGACCCCGCAGCGCAAAATTTGCGCCATACGTGTAATTATTGTAATAGGGCCAGCGACCGGCCAAAGGTTACAAAGGTTACAAGCGCCCCATGGAAGTGGCCGGAATGACTGAAGAAAAGACCCTGTATACCTTGACGCCAAAGGTATACAAAGGTTACAAAGGTTACAAGACAGCGAATCGGCCCCAGATCAGGCCGGTCTCGAAGTCCGAATTGATTGACCCCCAACGGTGGCGGAGCCTGGAACCCCCACCACAGCAAGCCAAAGGAGAAGCCCATGTCCCGCATGCTATGCCGTGAGTCAAGGACCCTCAAAGAGGGTGTCAAAGTCTTTCTATATATAGTTATCTATCTGTCTTTAGTGGCGCTGCTTTTACTTGGACTTGGCCTTGCAAGCGGCGCTATCGAGTCCGCCGAAGCCGACCCCGGTGACGTGATCGAAGTGGTCCTTGATCACCCGGTTCTGGTCACTGACGTGGCCAGTATCACCCCCGTCCAAGAATTCTTCACATGGGTGGCGGCGGGGGTGGTCATTGTCTTCCTGATGGCGGGGATGATCGTCTTCACGATCTATCTGGCCAAGGGCTTGCGCTGGCTCTGGACCCATCGAACCCCCTGGGATGACGGACGCCACCGAAGGGCTTACCCGTCGCCACCCACGAAGGAAGACCCGCCACGACGGACTGAAGGCGGACCCGGCCCCCACCTTCACCCTTGCGTAACTGATTTCAGGAAGAACCTAAAGGAAGCCCAAAAGATGGCCAACCACAACACCGACAAGCCCGACGGCCCCCCGCGTCCCGAGGTCCAGCTGGACAACACGATCCAGGAACCGCCCTCGGCCTTCTATGACTCGGACCACCCTGGTGGGGCCACCAGATACAACCTTGGACCAGACGAGGAACCGCCAGCCCCCTTGACTGACACTGAAGTGGACCAGCTGGCCGGGACGAAATTCTGGGCCGACAGCCGGGGCAATAAACTGGACGCCCCCTGGGATCCCAAGGACATGATCGGTGAAAAGATCCTTGTTCTTGACCACGGCTTCGTTTGCCTGGAGGACGTCATGGGTGACGATCAGGCCATAGCGAACGCGGCCCGCATGTCCTTTGGGAAGGCGGGGGACTACCCTCACGAAAAGAACGCCAAGCTGGTTGGACACCTAATGGAGTCTGGCCACACGTCGCCACTGGAACAGGTGGTCATGAAGCTGGTGATTCGTATGCCGATCTTCGTGGCCCGCCAGCTGGTCCGCCATCGTATGGCCAGGATAAACGAACTGTCTCTGAGATACACCACGGCGGGTGGGGACTTCTATATCCCTGGCTTTGACCGGCTGGAAGAAACCATGGGTCAGCCTAAGAAGGGGACAGAGTGGGATCCGAACAGGGCGGAGAAGATCCAGGGACGGATCAAGGCCGAAGCCGAACACCAGTATGCGACCTATACGGCCTTGATTGCGGACGGCGTCCCGAAGGAATTGGCGCGGGAAGTCCTGGGTACGGGGACCTACACCGAATGGGTCTGGAACCTGGACGGCCACAATCTGTTCAAACTTCTGGGCTTGCGACTGGACCCCCACGCCCAGTGGGAAATCCGGCGCTATGCCGAAGCCGTGGAAGACTTCGTCAGGCGGGCCTGGCCAGCGGCCCACGAAGCATGGCTTGAGCACTGGTTCAATTCGCGGCGCTTGTCCGCGTCCACGGTGGCGGGGACCAAGGAAATCATTGAGGCGTTGGTGGCCTTCTACAATGCTGAGCCGGGGGACGGTGAACCCGGCGGACGTCTGGCCAGGGCGATGGGAAACAACATTGACACAATTGACAAGCTGGCCCGCCTGTAGCCAGAATCGAACTGTCAGCGGCTGGCGGTGGTGGTAGTGCGGTGAAAACTGCGACCGCCCACACTGCTGGCCGCTTGACTCTCTCGAATGATGAAAGGAACGACCATGAAACCAGTAGTCTTCTACCGCCTGAAGCCTGTCACCCTGGAATCCCAGCCTGTCCAGGAAAACGGCGTCCAGCCGCCAGCCCGTTGGGTGTCCCAGGCCCCCGACCGATCCGACGTGGGCGACCTGACCAACGGATTACACCAGAACCGTGAAGCGTGGTTGGAAGAACTGGCCGCCGTGGCGGGTGTGGATGGCGGGAAGCTGTTCCCCGTGTTCAGTTGCGGCGGTGACAACCCCCTTCCTGAAGGCGTCCAGGACCTTCGGGGCCAGATCGATGGCGAGCGCGGTGACCTATACGCGGTTCACTACCCTGGGGAATCGGCGGGTGACATCCAGCAAGGGGTGGCGGCCCCGGCTGGCAAGGTTGCTTATTTCCTGGTGACGTGGTCCACCTTCCTGGCCTTCCGTGGGTCGCTGGCGGATTATGCAACCATGGCCAAGTGGACCGAAGGTGGGGAGCCGATTCCGGCGCTGGCGAACCTGGACGCCTACCTGGACGAATGGGGGAAGCGGTATGGACGCCCCCTGGCTGACGGGGAAGCGGACCACTTCGGTCAGCTGGTCGAGGATTACTGGGACAAATGGGAGAAAGACGGAAGGGGTCAGGTGGAAGTGGCCACCCCCAAACCCACGGGCGGGGTCAAGGTTGACATGGTTATCATTGACGACCCCTTGGACCCGGACGCCCCGGCTATTCCCCCGGTCCCCTTTGTTCCTGACCCCCTTGACATCATGCCGGACGTCCCACCCCCGGCCCTCCCCCTGGATGGCGACGGTGACACCACGGCCCCGGATCCCAAACCCCTGGACATCCCGAAGGCCAAGAAGGATAAGAAGCCTAAGAAGGACAAGTAAGACCCCGATACCGCTTGACACGACCGGCCCCCTTGGGTCAGGCTGGACCTGTCAGCCGATTCTGGCGTGGCAAGAAAACGTTTAGAAAAGCCCTCCGCCGGACTACAAAACCACGGGGGGCTTTTCGCGTCTGGGGTCCAGGCCCCGGACCCAGCAATGGACTTTTGGCCATCTGTCGGGCTACCATTAAGCCAGGTCATGGACAACTCCTTGTCCGGGGCCGTCCGTCTGGGACCATTGGGCATGGTCCTATAACACGGCGGGCGGCCCCACCTTCCTTTGATCAATGGAGCCGGAACGATGGCCAGCGAACAAGACAAAGTTGACCAACGGGGACCAGCTGGGACGGTGGACCGCCCAGACCCCCAGATTGACCAGGCCCGTCTGGACATGGCGGGGAAGGTGTTGGAGCTAAGGCGCAAGGGGAAGACCGGCCCCGTCATAGCGAAGGCGCTGGGGGTCGACCAGCAAGAAGTCTATGCCCTGTTCCACTTGGCCGTCCAGCGCCTGGTCATGGAGCCAGCCGAAGAAACGGTCAAGCTGGAAGTGATACGCCTGGACAAGCTACTGGAAGCGGCCACGGTCATGGTGACCAGCCGCAAGATGGACCCCACCGTCAAGCTAAGGGCTATCAAGACCGTCCTTGAAATCATGGACCGACGGGCCAAACTACTAGGACTTGACCAGCCCCACGCCGTGGAACTGTCGGGACCTGGTGGTGGCGCGATTGCTACGGACTGGCGGCTGGACCTGTCTGGCTGGCTGGCGGACGAGTCCGCCGTCAACGCCCTGTCTGTCCTATGTCAGAAGCAAGCGGGGACCGCCCCCGTTGAACCCCCAGACGGGGGTGTTGAATAACCCCAGATAAGGAGGAATCCATGACCACCGACAAGAAGCCCACACCGAAGACCACGAAGGGGAAGGCAGATCCCAAGAAGGCCCCCGCCAAGAAGCCGACCAAGAAGGCGGCCACGAAAACCACGAAAACCACGGCCCCCGACAAGCCCGCCAAGCGCCAGCGGGACCAGTCCCAAGTCTTCGGGGCGGCGGCGGTTGCGAAGCTGACCGCAAAGAAGGGTGGGGACGGCGACGGATTCGCCAAGATCCTGGAAGCCGTTTTCAACATCCCGACCACGGACGCCAAAGGGTTGCTGTTCCTGCGGCTGACAGAACCGGCTGGCTATCAGAAGGCCACCAGGACCTATGCGGCTGGGATGGCTTTGATGATCCGCCTGGAATCCGAACGGCTGGGCGTCCTTCGGGTCAACGGCCACCTGACCAAAGTAACTCTGGACCGTCAGGGCGTCCACACCTACAGCCTGAAGGCCACGGTACAGATCCCGTTTGATAGCGCCATGATGGGGACGCTATGGCGCTGGCTGTTCACCACGGCAGACAAGCTGACGTTGACGGATCAGCTTTCCCCGTCCGTCGGCCTTCCCCTGTTCGTTGACGACGCAATCAAGGACGGGGACATGACCCCGTTGACCTACCTGTCCGACACCTACGCGGCCATCGTTGCCGAACTGGCCCACCTGGAAGAACGGGTGGCCAGCGAAATCGCCCCCGATGACATGCCCAACGCCATTTCCTTGAATAACTTGATCCAGCTGGTCAGGAAGCCCAGCGCCGTCAAGACCATGACCCCCAAGAAGGTGACCGCCATGATCACCCGCGTGGACTACAGCAAGGCCAAGAGCCCGGCCTTGTGCAAGTGGGTGGTGGACCAGCTGGAATATTTGTACGGCCTACGGATTGCGGCGGACGAAGCGTGCAAGCGCCACAACGTCAAGACCCAGGACATGGCTGACCACGGTGAAGCCCTGTACAGGGAGCGGGAAGCGGACAAGCTGGAAGCGGACGCGGTTGACGCTGGGGTCAAGAAGGGGCTGGCGGATCTTATGACCAAGCCCCCGGCTGAAGCCGGGGACACCCCCAAGACTGGCCCCATGATCCAGATCGTGAAGGATGCCCCGGACGCTGACCCGAAGGTGGCCACTGAGTCCACCGGGACGGAAAAGGGGGGCTGACATGGGGCGGACGCTGACATTAGAATCCATGAACGGGGACCAAGTCACCTTCGATCTTGATGACCTGGACAGCCAGCTGGACATTTTGACCGGTGGCGCTGTCCGGCTGGCGGGCAATCTTGAACCACCAGGACCCAGCCCCAAGCCCGACCCCGTGGTGGTGAATTATCGGGCGCTGGTCAGTATCAAGACCCCTGAGCAATCGGCCTATGGGAAGGTGACCACGGCCCATATGTCCCGTGACGAAGATGTCACCTTAGTGATCCCGCCCACTGAATCGACTGTGGAACTTGATCTGGCTGCCCTGGTCCGTCCCTTACTTCTGGACTTGCTGGGCCAGGTGGTCCTGAAGGTTCCACCGGTATCGCTTGTCGGATCGGTTCCCACGGATGGGTCCATGGCGGAGTGTTGCGCTGAATACAAATTCAAGCCGGTCTACCTGACCAGCAAGGCCATGGACGTCCCGCTGGGCATGGTTGCAATGGTGGGCGCTGACGGCCAAGTGGTGGTGGGTGGTGATCATGCGGCCATGGATCCAGACGAACCTGACACCCCGCCTAAATGACGACCACCCCACCAGGCCAGCCTGACCCGCTACAGCTTCACAAGGAGGCGTGGCGGGCCAGTCTGGTGTCCTTTGCTTACAGGATGTCCAGACAGCGGTGGACGCCCTACCCCCACCTTGCATACTTGGCCAATCGGATCCAGCCCCAGGTGGCCCGTGGTGGCGCGCGGATCATAGTCAACGTCCCGCCCCAACACGGAAAGACCGAGCTGTTATCGACCTGGTTGCCCGCCTGGTTGCTGTGCTGGAATCCAAGCTACAGAGTCGGGGTGGGATCCTACATCCAGGACATTGCAGCCAGGAACAGCATGGCCGTCAGGGACCTGGTCCGGTCTGACCCTGAAGGAATGGGCTTTAAACTTCACCCGTCAAAACAGCGGGGGAAGGACTGGGAACTGGTCCACCCTGGTGGCCCTGCTTATCGTAATGGCGGAATGGTGGCGGTGGGTGTGGACGGATCCCTGACCGGCCTGGGCCTGGACTTAATGGTGATCGATGACCCCTATAAAAACTGGGATCAGGTCACCAGCCAGGCATACCGGGAAAAGATCCGCCACTGGTATGACAAGACCGTGGTCCCCCGGCTTCAAAAAGGCGGATCCATAATCCTGGTCATGACCCGCTGGGACGAATCCGACTTGACCGGGTGGCTACTGGGCGAACGCGGTGGCGACAAGTGGGACCATATAGTCCTTCCATGCCTGGCCCCCGAAGATCGATCCGACCCGCTGGGCCGTCAGGCTGGCCAGGCGCTATGCGAAGACCTACACCCCCGGTCTGAAATGGAAGCCTTGCGAAACCCGGACGGCGGTATTGGGACCGTGGCCTTCGATACCATGTTCCAGCAAGCGCCCACGTCCGAGGGGATCGGTGTCTTCAAGCGGGACTGGTTCCGTGAACGCTGGGATACGGTCCCGCCCCCGGACGTCCTGGCCACCTGGAACCTGATCGAATCATGGGACTTTTCCCTGGGATCAACGAAGGCGTCCGCGTCCAGGGTCCACGGTGCTATCTATGGCCACGAACTTGGGACCCCCAGGGTCCACTTGCTTGACGAAGTATGTAGGCATATGCGGTTCACCGAAATGGTCACGGCTGTGGCCACGCTGTCAGCCAAGTGGCCCACGGCTTATAAGAAGATCGTGGAAAACAAGGCCAGCGGGCCGGACGTGGTCGACCACCTGAAGACGGAAATAGACGGACTGGAACTGGTGGACCCTGGGAAGACGGACAAAATCACCAGGGCCAAACTGTCCACGCCGCGGGTGGAAGCGGGGAATCTGATAATACCCAATGAGTCCGTTTTTCCCTGGGCCAAATTATTCCTTGACGAGCTATGTGGCTTCCCGCTGGGCAAGTTTGATGACCGAGTGGACACCTGGTCCCAGGCTGACCGCTATTTCAGGGAAGGCCAGACCCTTCACATGGGACGCCCCGGCGCATCCAAGCCCGTGGGACGTCGTGGGCGTGGCCGTGGTGGCGGTGGTGGTGGACGTGGCGGGAAGTCACAGCCCCGCTTTTGACCGGGGCCGGTCTGGTGGGATACCCTATAGGGGCGTGGTCCAGATTTGACAAGTAAGGAAAAACTGACATGCCGAAGCCGAACACGAACGAGCGGGCGAACAAACACCGCCCCACCCCACGGAAGTGGTGGCCCCAGACATTGGTCAAGGGGGCCGTCCAGCGGGTCAGCCTGGTAAGCCAGGCGCTAAAGGACGCGGCCCAGGTGTTGGGCGCTGGGGCCACGTCTGTGATCGTCCCCGACTGGTCAGATCAGACGGGAGGCGGGCGGACGTTCGCCAAGTCGTGGACAGCCGCCGAGGGGATCGAAGACGGCTTGGAGTCTTCCACTTGGGTTTACGCTTGTGTCAAAAAAATCGCCGGGGCTATCGGGTCCCTGGAATGGGGTGTCTACTATCGGGACCCCGTGACGGGCAAACAGGTGGAGCTGGAAAACCACCCGTTGACCACCCTGATTCGCCAGCCGTCGGCATGGATGACCAGCCAGGAACTGAACGAACGTGAATGTATGCACCTGGACCTTGCTGGGAATGGGATGACCCTGAAACAGCGGGACGATTTCGGGCAAGTGATTTGTTTGTGGCCGATCAACCCCGACGTCCTGGAACCCGTGATCGATCCCGTCACGAAGCTGGTTGTGGAGTATCGAGTGGTGGACGCCTACAGGTCCCAGTCTGCGGTCAAATCCTTCCCGCCTGGTGACATTATCCACATTCGGCTGACCGACCCTGCGAATCTTTACTGGGGACTTTCACCCATGCGGGCTGCGGCGGCTTGTATCGAGACAGATGTGGCGGCGGCGGAATGGAACCGGAACAGCATGGAAAACCGGGCCGTGTCTGACGGGATCCTATCCTTCAAGCGCAAGTTGGACGATAAGGCGTGGACCGAAGCCACTCGCAACATGGAGGACCAACACATGGGGGCCTCTAATGCCCGCGTGCCGTTCGTGGTTGGGGATGATGCCACGTTCACCCCGCTGACGATCAGTCCTGTGGATATGGATTTCATCAATGGCCGCAAGATGACCCGTGAAGAAATATGCGCCATCTTCGGTGTCCCGCCCCAGATTGTCGGGATCCAGGATGCGTCCACTTATAACAATATGTCCGAAGCCTATAAGTCATTCTGGACCAACACTGTATTGCCACGGGCGGACCTGATGAAGCGGGCTTGGACTGACAGCCTTTCCCCGGACTTCGGGGGAAACCTGGTCATTGACTATAAGACAGCCGGGATCCAGGCCCTTTCCCAGGTGGTTATTGAGCGAGTAGGGACGGCCCTGACCCTGTTCAATATGGGGGTCCCGTTCAACGCTATCAATGACGCCTTGTTCTTGAACCTTCCCCGGATCAGCGGTGGCGACGTGGGATTCATTCCCGGTGGCTTGACGCCCCTGACCGAGGTGGAAGGGGATGAAACTGACCCCTTGCTGGCGGCGGCGGCGGGGATCACTGGTCCCACCACCGGATCCGAATAACCCATGGCCTTCACCCTTCCCAGTTCTGTCAGGGTCCTGGACGTCAAATTCCAAACGGTATGGCTTCGTGCCTGGAATGACACATGGAAGCGCCACCTAGATCTGGATGACACGCCCAGGAATGGCCTGGCTAGTAAGACGGCGTGGACCGTTGTCAACCAGGCCATGGGTCAGGCGGCCCTGATCAAACAGGCCCAGACGCCTGTCCAGCTTCAGGGATTCATACCCTTGCGGACGGCCTGGATCCTGGCTTTAAAGGCCAAAGGGGCCAGGCGGCTGAACGGCGTGGAAGTGGAAGCCAGGCTTCGGTCAGCTATGTCCCAGACAGAGGGGGCCACGCGGGCCAGGCTAAACCGCATGTGGGCGGACCTGCAGGCCGGACTGAAGGAAGGGGTCCTTAAGGACCAGGTGGAAGCTGGGGTCCTGGACCAGTCTGTCCTGGGAAAGATCACTGACGAACTGGAAGCCATCCGTGACGACATACAACCACGGATGGCGGTCATGGCGGACGCGGGCGCTGGGGCCATGGTGGAAGGCTTGGAAGCCGCTGGCGTGGTGTCCCCATATGCGGCGGCTGAAGCGGCCATAGGGGAAGCGGTGACGACCCAGGCGGCCACCCTATCCGGCCAGCTGGCTAATGCTGAATTCGCTAGCATCGAAGCTGGGATCCGTCACTTCACTGTGGAGAATCCAGTGAACCCACGGACGGCGGCCAGGCGGATCCGGTCAGCCGTGGGCTTGACAGGTAGGGACCAGGCGGCGGCTTGGAAGCTCCAGGCGGCCCTGGAATCACAGGTGGGTGGCAAACGGGCCGAAGCCCAGGTGGCCCGCTACATTCGGACTCTTCGGAAGCGCAGGTCTGAAACCATAGCCAGGACAGAGATGGCCAGGGCCTTCAATGTGGGGTCCTTGTCCATGGTCCAGACCGCCAAGACCGAGGGCGGACTTGACAAACACGTCGAAAAAACCTGGTTGACCGCTGAAGATGAGTTGGTATGTGATCGATGCCGACCCTTGAACGGGAAGGCCGTACAATTGGGGGACGATTTTGACGACAAGGTGGGCGGGGAGCTGGCTAGGACACCACCGGTTCACCAGAATTGCCGCTGTACTATGATCTTTGTTACCAGATAGGGCTGGCCGGGACGGCCCCAAATTGACACGGGCAGGGCGGACACCCTACCCTATAGGTGAAAGGCTTGAATATGACGACCAAGCGAAAGACCGGTTACACTCCCACCCCAGGCGGGACGTCCCTGGGGAAAGGCGGGGCCACCAGGCGGGTCAAGGCTTACCCGATCACCGGGGCCAAAGTCGATATGGAGAAATCCATTATAACCGGCTATGCGTCCGTGTTCGACGTGGTGGACCTGCAGGGCGAAGTGGTGAAAAAGGGAGCATTCGCGGCCCAGCTGGCCGTGGAAGGGGCCGCCCCGAAGGTGAAAGTCCTTTATCAGCACGACCACTACCAGCCCATCGGGCTGTGTACGGTACTCAAGGAAGACGACTATGGGCTTTATTTTGAAGCTAAAATTTCGCGGACCCCCAAGGGCCTGGAATGCTTACAGCTGGCGGACGATGGCGTGATTGACCAAATGTCAATCGGCTATGATGTGAAAGGCTGGAACGAGGATAAGGACTTGCAGACCCAACATGGTTGGCCGGTCATCAATCTGACCGAACTGGACCTGTCGGAAATTAGCCCGGTGACATTCGCGGCGAACCCAGCGGCCAGGATCGACGGCGTCAAGGGGATCCCACTGGAAAAAACTGACAGCGGGGGAATGGCCCCCGTGGACATTCGCGCATGGCGCGAAAAACGAAAAAAGGAAATGGAGGAAACGACCATGGCGGGTGCAAGTATCAGCAAGAAAAACATGGAAGTGCTGGAAGCCCTGAAGGACAAGCTGACCCAGTCACTGGCGGACGTGGAAACCCTGATCACCGGGGAAGCCGAAGCCGCTGACGACGGGGAAGGTGGTGACGATGCCGAAGCGGTGGCGGCGGCAGCTGCGGCAGCCGAAGCGGCGGCAGCTGCGGCGGACACGACGCCCCCCGCCAGTGGGGAGATGGGGGCGGCCCTGGAAGCCATGGCCCAGAAGACTAAGGACATGGAAGTCTAGTCCACCGACCGATCACAACCGGAACAGATAGCCGAACGCTCATATAACCAGAAGAGGACAAACACATGGGCAAGCAAACCGCGCAAGATTTTTTTAAGCTGATCTTTGACAAGTTCAGCGAAGTGGCCGAAACCAGGAAGGCCCTTAATACGGCCCTTGCTGGCAAGGCCGACGGTGGGAAGGTCACCGAGCTGGCCGAACAGGTCAAGGCCCAGGTCACCGAACTGGCGGCCCTTAATCACCTGGTCCAGCAAATGAAGGCCCACGGGACCATCGTTGGTGGAACCCCATCCGGGAAGCCCAAGCGGTCCTTGGGTCAGCGGGTCACCGAATGGCTGGACACGGAAGATCGCAAGGCTAACCTCCGGTCTTCGTCCCTAACCATGAAGATGGACCTGGGCGAGGGGGTGAACTTCCAGAAAATGCGCCTGAAGTCCACCACCATGATCGGTGGCTTGTCGGCCACGGACCTGACGGCCATGGAGTCCATCGGTGGTGAGCGGGTCCAGGAACTGATTGCCCCGCCACACCGGCCACTGATGCTTCGGGATCTGATGTCGAACAAGACGACCCAGAAGGACGCCATCTACTGGGTTGAGGAAACGGCGTTTTACCACTTGTGGACCACCCTGGACGGGGCGGCGGCCAGCGGCCAGAAGGTGATCACCGTGGCCCAGGCCAGCGGCTTGGGATCTGGTATCTCCATCATTCTGGAACCGACCAGCGAATCCCAGCGGGAGGTTGCCGAAATCGCCAGCGTGGACATTGACGCGGGGACGGTTACCGTGGTCAGCAATCTGACCAAGACCCACCCCGACGGCGTTGACCTGACGGCCAGCGAGTTCACCCCCACGGCGCTGACCCAGCTGAAGCCGAACGCCAAGATTACGATGTCCCCGAAGACCAGCCCGGTGAAGACCGTGGCCCACATGATCAGCCTTCCCAAGCAGGTCCTGGACGATTACGACCAGCTGCGGGCACACATTGACGATCAATTGCTTTACGGCCTGGGCCTGGTCGAAGAATGGCAGTTGCTTTATGGCGACGGCGTAGATGAAAACCTGGACGGGATCCTGACCAACGCCAATATCCAAAGCCTGAACTGGTCCGACGGTGAAACCGGGGACAAGAAGGTGGACGCCATCCGGCGCGGGATCACCCTGGCCACCCTGGCCAACTACCCGGTGGACGCCTTGGTCCTTCATCCCCTCGACTTCGAAGACATCGAGCTGACGAAGGGGTCCGACGGCCACTACCTGGTCAAGGTCCCCAGTTCGGACGGCGAAACCAGCCGCCTGTGGCGGGTCCGTGTGGTGGAAACCACGGCCATTGCCGAAGGGTCCTGTCTGATCGGGTCCTTCAGTCTGGGCGCGAAATTCTGGGACCGCCAACAGAGCGGGATTCAACTGGCCACCCAACACTCGGATCATTTCGCCCGGAACATGGTGGACATTCTGGCCGAACAGCGGGTGGCGCTCACAGTCATGCGGCCCCCGGCCTTCGTGGAACTGACGTTCGACGGCGCTCCTGGTGGCGGCGGATCGTAGGCGCTGACCTGATCACCTGAACAGGCTGAACCTGGCCAACAAAACGCCATGGCCTTTACCGGCCATGGCGTTTTTTTTGATCCTCGAAACGACAAGGACAACCCAACCAATGACCAAGCCAATGACCCCGAACAAGACCCCAGCGGTGTCCGTCCTTATGCTGTCCCACGGGCGGGGCGGATACCTGAAACAAGCCATTGAGTCCATCGTGGCCCAGACTTTCACGGACTGGGAACTGATCATAGTGGACGACACCGAAGACATGGACGACAGGGCCGACGTGGCGGACGTCCTGGCCGTCTGTCTGGACCAGCTACCCACCCGCCGTCAAGGCCAGATCAAAGTGGTCCGCGTGGAACCTGGGACCAGCCTGGCCAGGAAGCGAAACGTCAGCTTGTCGCTGGCCCGTGGCCCCATCGTGGTCCAGGCCGATGACGACGATATTAGCCTTCCACACCGCCTGGCCGTGACAGTCCAGGCGTTCAAGGATGACCCCACTTTGATAGCCCTGACCGGTGACGCGGCCCACATTGACCGGTGGGGCAATTTAATGCCCGACTCCCAAGCGTGGCGTGGATCCCTGAACTACCACCACGGACGGCCCCGTGTCACCCACTGGTCCGGTGGTGGGTTTGCCTGTCGGACGGACGCCATGTTCCAGGTGGGCGCTTATCGCTGGGACTGGTTGGAGAACGGCCCCGGATCCCTGGCCAGCGGTCAACGTCGAGGGTCGGACTGGGACCTATACAGCCGCCTTCATGGGTACTACGGCCAGAAGTGTTTCAGGATCCTGGACGATTTCATGACCATGGTCCGTATTCACGACCACGGCCAGGTCACCACCACGAACTGGGACAATCAAAACATGCCAGCGGTCCCAGACCAGGTGGAACACCCCGCCCAGCCGCGTCCCTATCCCAAAGAAATACAGGACCAGGTCCCGCTGGAAGTATGCCCCGACGGGACGCCCGTATGGGACGAAGACCAGCGGGGGGCGTGGCGTGAATTCATGGACGAAAAGGGGCGGCCCCTTCCCGACGCTGAACATACGAAGGAAGGGGGCTGACAGTGCACATTCTTTGGTACACGCCCCGATACCTTCCCTTTTGGGCGGGTGGTGAAACCTACTGTTATGGGATAGCCACCCGGCTGGTGTCCATGGGGCACACGGTCACGATTGCAACCCACACCCCGAAGACGCCGAAAAACCGCCACCGGATCCATGACGAATCCACGGGCCGGGTCATTCGACGGCTGGGCGCTGGGATTCGGGCCAGGGCTGACGTGGAAGAACTGATCCAGGAACACCGGCCAGACCTGGTCCTGGTCCAATTTGAATGGACCCCACGGGTGGTCAACGCTTGCAAGAAGATGGGGATTCCCGTGGGCGTGGTGAATCACGGCCCGTGGTTCTATGATCGAAGCATTGACCAGTCTATCAGGGAAGCGGTTGACTTGTGGGTCTTCAATGCTGTTTCTTGCTGGGCCGGATCCGGCTGGAAATCATGCGACAAGGTCATTCTGTACCCACCGATTGACCGGGACCGGACCCAGGCCAGAACCCACCCTGGGTCTAGTGACAAGGGGCCGGTCACTCTGGTGAACCTGACAGAACACAAGGGCGGTCACTTGTTCAAGGACATGGTCCTGGCCATGCCTGACCGCCCGTTCATTGGGGTCGTTGGTGGCTATGGGAACCAGATCAAGGCCGACGCCCCAAACCTGGAAATCAGGCCGAATTCTAAAAATATCGCGGCGGTCTACGGGGACACCCGCGTCCTGGTCATGCCGTCTTATGAGGAATCGTTTGGGATGGCGGCCCTGGAAGCGGCGGCCAACGGGATCCCGGTTGTGGCGTCCGATATTCCAAGCCTTCAGGAATCGGTGGGGGGCGGGGGTGTCTTCGTCCGTCAGCCTGGCCAGCGAAATCTGGAGCATGGAACAATCACGCCCCGTGAATTGGAGCCATGGCTGGAAGCCGTCCGGTCCCTAGACGACCGAGCCACTTACGAAAAGGTATCTCAAGCTGGGATTGCCCAGGCCATCCGAATGGACCAATTTTGCTGGGACCAGCTGGAAGTTTTTATCCAGCTGGCAAAACAGGCCATGTATATCAAGCCACTGATCGTCCGATACTGACCCAGGAAGGATAGACCGATGACAGACGCAGCTGAAGTCCTAGACCCACGCGGCCCCCTCCCTGACCGAAACACCGCCGTCTATGACCGCATGTTTGCCGCAGTGGACGCGGACATGGCGGCGGCCATTATCGGGAGCCAGATCGGGAAGACGATCCCGACGGGCCAGAAACCGATTGCCCACGCCATGTTCCTGGTCGCCAGTTCGGCAGTGGACCAGTACGTCAATAACCCCTTCGCCGACTATGAGGACATACCAGGCGTCCCCGTCCCAGACGTGGCGCTTCCAGTAGAAGTCCAGTCCGCCGTGATCATACTGGCGGCCCAGTTTTACGTCTTCCGTCTTCCAGGCATGAAGGACCAGCAAGTGGGGGACGCCAAAGTGGTCCTGGACCAAGCGTGGCATGATTCGGTTATAGGGTCATTGCTGAACCGATGGCGGATCAACCCCGGACTGTGAAGGTGGACCCATGGGCCAGCGAACCGTTGAACAGACTGTCAAGGTGGTGGAAAAAGACACCGGTTTCAAGCGGGCCGTGGCCAGAGCTACCAGCCTGGGCGGTCGTGGGTCATACGTCGAGGTGGGAATTTTTGAGGGGGCTATGACTGAGGCCCAGGCCGGGTCTGGGGGTCCCACGCCAATTGCGGTTTATGCCGCTGTCCATGAGTTTGGATCGACTGACGGGACCCAGTCCGAAAAAGCATGGATGAGGTCCCCTTTGGACGCGAACAAGGGGAAATACCAGAAGGTCCTGGACGAAGCCTGGCTGGAAATCCTACTGGGCCAGCGAACCGTTGAACAGGTTCTGACGGAACTGGGCTTGATGATCCAAGCCGACTTGAAGAAATCGATCACCAGGGTCAAGTGGACGAACATCCAAGGGGAAGACCAGACAGGGATCATTGACACGGGGGCCATGCGTAATTCGGTGGTCTATGAGCTACAATTAAAAGGGAGGCCCTGACCATGCTTCAAGCCATCCTGGCCCAAGACATAATTTGGAAGCTGGCCGACTCTGAAACCGGCGAATATGACACGAACGGCGTCTGGACTGAAACGGTTACGGAAGAAACCGTCAGCTGTATTCTCCAACGGGTGACCCGTCGGGACTTCGAGAATATGGCAGAAGGCGTCCGCGTCCTGGCCCCCACCCATAAGGTGTTCATCTTCGATCTGTCAGACGGTGAATTTGAACTGGCCGACCGGATCGATCTAATGGAACAGACCCGCGCACCGCGCATGGTTGACCCGGCCAGCGGTGAAGAATTCGAGTTTATCGCTTGGGACATCTACGTGACGGCGGTGGGGACGCCCGTGGATCATGTGAAGTGTTGGGTCAAGCGGGTCAAGTCGCCACTTGGCGGTGGGTACTACACGACGGAAGGGGAAGGAAGCTAATGGCCACCGTTAGAAGACAATACAAACCGACGGCGGACGAAGTGGCCTTGCGGGAATGGCTGAAAACCGAGTTAACCCGATGGCAAGCGGACGGTGTGGACGTCAACCAGTTTGTCCTTTATGCCAACGGCGGCGGGAAGCGGCCAGATGACGGCGAATTCATCACTATGCAGGTGGTGTCGAGCCACCAGGTGGGCCTGTCCGAATTCAAGACGGACGCCGTCCAGGTGGGATCCGACCCGGTGATTTATACCCGGTCCCAGATTAGCCAGGTCACCGGCCTGGTCAGTGTCAACGTCTTGGGCCTGGACCACCGTGTCATAGCCCGGACCATAGTGGCCAGAATTGAAGACCCCTTTGTCCGCCTGGCCTTGGACGCCCTGGGCCTGGTGATCTATCAGGCTTCGGACACCAGGGACCTTACGGCCCCGGACGAAGGCAACCCCCTGGGACGGTCCCAGATTGACTTCAATTTCCGATACCTCGAAAAGATGACCGTCCACGCGGGGGCGATCAAGGAGGTGGCCGCCACCGGGATGCTTGTGGCTGGCGCTCATATCATATCGTGGGAAGATACGATTGACGCGGACGACCCCACGGGGCTTGGAGACGACTAGACAGATCCAGAAGCCGGGGCCGTCGGCCCCTAAATTGACGCCCCCCCACGGCGGGGCCTACAATCACAGTAGGAGGAAAAGAACATGGCTATTGACAATGATGTCATTGACATCCAAATAGTGTTGGACGGGGCCAGCGTAGGGAAACAGTCTTTCGGGAAGCCCTTGTGCCTGGTGGCGCTGGCCAGCGGGGACTGGGCGGTGACAGACATAGACGCCCCCGGTAAAAAAATCACCGTCAGCGGCAACCATGAATCGGAACTGACCGTGGGCCAGAAGATCCGATTTTATGGGTCCGCTGTCAGTGGACGGAATGGTCAGTACACGGTGACCGTCAAGGCCGATGTCCTGGCCACCACGGAAATCACGGTCAGTGAAACCCTTCTGGCTGGGGCGGCTGACGGTGGAATTACCACCTTTGGCGGTGGCAACCTTTACAAGGCATATACGACCCCTGGGGCCGTGTCCTTGGACGTGGCATATTTCGGGGCGGGACCCCCGGACGAAGCTGTCAAGATTGCCAAAGCGTTCAGCCAGCGCCCACGTCCCAAGACCATAGTGGTGGGCGTGATCGGGTCCGAACATGCCAGCCCTTATGCGGCGCTGGCCGAACTGTTCGTGGATTACAAGGACTTCTGGGGATTTGTCATCAAGGACTGGTCCGCCGAAACGGATTTGGTATCGGCGGCCCCCGACACGTCTTCTTGCGCGGCTTGGGCAGAAGCCAACGGGCGGGTCTTTTTCGGTCAGTCTTCGGACGCCACTATCTTGGCGGCGGCTTACAACGCTGGCGCACCAGCCGACGTCCCCAGCCTGGCCCGCGTCCAGTCCCTTGAACGGTCCTTGCTGTTTTACCACCCGGATGACGATGACCTGGTGGCCTGGGGCTTGCTTTGCAATCGGGCCGGTTTCAGCCCTGACCAGTACGCCACGATTTTCAAATTCGTGACGGTGTCCGGGGCCAGCGCCCAGCAATACAGCGACACCCACAAGACCTTCATGGGTGGCAAGTATTGCAATTTCTATGACACCTTCGGAGGCGTTGGAGCCACCACCCCAGGCTGGAATGGCAAGGGACAATTCTTTGATCTGGTCCTGACCGCAGACTGGTTGCGGGCCAGGGTGAAGGAAACCCTTATCCAGGTCTTCCTGAACATGACCGCCGTCGGGGAAAAGATCCCATATGATGACGGCGGTTTCGCCCAGCTTGGCAACGAAGTTGAGAACGTCCTTGAACGCGGCGAAAACATTGGCCACCTGGCCGCTGGGACCAGTGCCGTGGATATGCCCCTTCTGGCGGACATCGATAGCAACACACGGCTGACCAGGGTCCTTTCCTTTAGCTTCGGGTCCCAGCCGTCCGGGGGCGTTCAGGGACTGGTGATTCGCGGGGCCGTGTCCGTCGACTTCGAGGGGAACCCCGACGCCACCAGCTAGGCGCTGACATAGCCAACAACTGACCGGCCACTGACGTGGCCATATGAAAGGAGCCAGAGATGGCTGAAACCGAAGTACGGACGCCCGAAATCTTGGCGGGTAGTTACGACATGAAGAAAGTGATCCTGACCATAGACGGTGTCCCCGCCCG
>Ga0207997_1000492_pt1 | contig 20149 bp, 20 predicted proteins | sample AntAceMetag02UKN_FD_184777 | JGI IMG/M metagenome (GOLD analysis project Ga0207997, IMG submission 184777) | Saline lake microbial communities from Ace Lake, Antarctica - Antarctic Ace Lake Metagenome 02UKN (SPAdes) (version 2) | ecosystem: Environmental > Aquatic > Non-marine Saline and... | reverse complement strand
CTTTACCACTCGCTGAGATGATCCCAAGCCCAGAGGGGTGGCCATGATCTGCGGCAACGAGTTATCCCACAGGCTGATCGAGCCCTGGTTGCAGTCACTGTTCTGGCCCGGCTGAATGAGCGTTAGGGGCAGCGGAAAGATACAGCCTAGTTGGTTGATGTTGGAGATGGCCGGAGCTACTCCAACTGACCCAACCCCGGTGACGGCCGTTTCCAAAAACTGATTGATGCTGGGAACGACCACAACCGACCCCGCACCGGAGAGGGAAACTTCTAAGTCAGTGGCCCCAACCTCACCCCAAATCTCAAACATTGCGTCGAAAGAGTACCCGGTCCAGCTACCCCCACCATTTAGTGATTGCAACAACCTACCATCGGAATAGACATTTGGACCAATACGAATATAGGCGGCTGGAGAAGCAGAGGTAGGGCTGAGGGAACGTATCCCGACCCAGTAGTACGTAGCCGCAGAAAGTGCGACCGGAGAAGCCCACGTCGCAGTGTACCATGCTCCTGCGGGTGACGTTGTAACTCCCGTTGGGTCGAAAGCGTAAGCGGTTATCACCGCCGTGGGAGTAGAAATTCCGGAAGCACTCCACAGCGATATCTCAAAGTTGAATGTGGGGGCGACGTTAGCTCTATACACTAGCAACTTTACGAAGGGACAAGAAAAGGCACCTACGGTCTTGAACGAATTTCCGATCAACCGCGTATCGACATTGACGTTTCCTTGTGTACTGTCGCCAGTATTGTTGTAAATCTGTAAGGTAGCGGCCATAATATCAATCCAGTTTGCAGAGACAGGCACCTATGATGAATTGAATCTGTGTGCCAGCGATTACGCTGATGTTGTCCAGACTCAACTCCGCGAATGACACACTGGCTATCAGATTGCCACCGGTCAGGGCATCCCAAAATCCAACGTGAGTAATGGTTCCTTGATTCCCGGTGGACGCGTCAAAGGTGATTGCAGCGTCGTTGGACACTTCCTGTAGATCAACACCAACAGCGGTCAGAGTCCACGCTCCATAGGCCTTTCGCGTATACCCCAGGCCGACAGGCTCGGTGACGGCGGTCTCGCTCCCGGCTGTGCCATAGCCGACGTAGATTGTCTTGGTAGTGAACAAATAGTTGAGCAGAAAGTTCTCTGTGTAGGTAGCGAAGCTCATTATACATCCTTCCGGTAGATGATTCCCATGTTCCAAGTCTCTTGATTACTGGACACTACCTGCGACTTCCTGACACCGGGGAATGCTACCCACGTGGCAGCTCCAACAGTCAACTCTTCGGCCGGGTCGATCCCATGCAGGTGGATGTGTCCAACGTTTGCCATCCGTCCAAGGTAGTACCAGCCGTTTGGCGGATAGGAGTCGGAGCTATCGGTATAAAATACCTCGAACGGAATGATCGGGATAAAGCCGTTCGACTTGTCAGGCAGCAAGTGACCGAACTGGGATAGAGCGTTGCTGGCACGGCATCCACCAACAATTCGGATTCGTTCTACTCCCGCAGTATCATCATATAGCAGGTTGGATATGGGTGCAGCACAGACACCCCACTTGCCCCCGGCAGGCTGATCCGGCAAGCCCTCGCAATGAAGTGTAGCCGCAGTCCGCACGCTGTACCCGTAGTAGTGCGTCGTAGCAACATGATTGCCGTCTAGCATCAACGAATGCGGACAAGATGCGGGTTGTCCCAAGATGACTCCGCCATGCTGTGCGTTCCAGTGATGACCGTACGCGAATGCTCCACCTACCCATGTGCCAACTTTCTGCACCGAGCCAAACCCGAAGTGTCGGTAAAGCCCAGGGGCGAACTCCAGCACGACGTGAAGGGCGTACGGATCAGTGTATGCGAAGAAGTAGTGCGACGTGTACGGCCCAGCACCTATGTCGTTGACATTGCGGCCTGAGTAGATTTGGGCTATGTTGGTATTGCCGTTCCCGCTATCGTTGGCCTGAGTCCACGGAGTCTGTGCCGAGGCACCTGCGTAGCCGAGAGCCTGATATACCGCTAGGTTGTTTGCTGAATCCCAGTAGAACGTGACATATAGGTTGTCAGTGGGTCGGCTGATCGACAGGAATCGGTTGCTGCCGTCATAGTTATCTACAACGAATCCGTTTGCAGCCGCGAACACCTGCAACTTGTTCATAAGATCAGTCTGGTTGGAGGCTGCTCCAGCTTGATACGCCATATCAATCTTCCTTTATGCAGAAGAAGTAGTTCCTGTTTGCCTTATTACAGTTTTGGAAGCATCTGTACACGCTTGTCCCGATATAGATTCTGTCTTCGGAGTCAATGGCTCCGTCGGGGTTAAACGTAAACACTCCAATCAAGTTCCCGTATATCCTGTTATTGGCCAGATGTGACAAGGTTGCAGGAATCAAGATGTACTCATCATTGATCCGCTTCAATGCATCGAATCCCGCAGCGATGGACGTCGCAGTGCCAAACATCCATTGCCAGTTAACGTAGTACTCGTCGTACCACCCATTGGCACCGGCCGGCACCGGCCACTCACACCCACCCGCTGGAGCTATCTTGACATCAGCGTCGTAGTAGGAGGGGTTGCCCCTATACAGATACCAGTTGCGAATCACCAGCATAGTACCGTCTGGACTCCGGAGATATCCAGGTCCATCATCACTGGGGCCTGCGGAGCCAGGATTCGTCATACCTGCATAATCCACGCCAGCATAGTTGTACGGCACTTCCTCAGCCGAGCAGCCGAGAATTACCTGCGGATAACTGTACTCCGTAGCGTTTAGGAACTTGTCAATCCCACCGATGTAGAAATTCGGGTAGACCGATCCGACCTTGAACGCTCCGCATATCCTGTCGTCATCAACCGCGATCCAGTACGTGATCGTCGCAGGAGATGCACCGCCAGAGAGCGGCGTGTATGTCTCAGGATAGCTGAGGGCTCCGGGGTGCTGATCCCAGGGCATCACGTCCGAGGAGAAGCCCGTGAAGCCGTTCCACTCCAATAGGTACGCAGCATCAGGAGTTGACTGCGTGAAGGCCCTACAGCCGAGGTACTGGTCCGAGCCGGTGTTGTGTAGCATGAGGTACTTCACCTCTGACGGATGAGTCGCCCATGTCACTGTCACTGTCAACCCACTGCCAGTGCCTCCCGACGTTGCGGCCGGGTTGCTCGGCGTGGTCTTGTAGTCGCCATCATCGTACACCGATATCGCAGTCGGAACGCCGCTGGATACCGTGTCAATCTTCACTACCGTCGCGGCTGCGAATGCACCACCAACCACAGTGACGTAGTCGCCTGCCAAGTAACCTGTGCCGGCCACAGCAATGGCGACCGCCGAAGCAGCGTCCGACTCCCAATCAATCAGCGTCTCCCACGCAGTGTCCGTGTACGTAACAGTGAACTTTGCTCCAGTGCCGGCTCCGCTCGACGTGTTCTGGCTGACCGGGTTGGCTGCCTGAGCCGTGTACACGCCTGAGTCCGAGATATGAACTCCGTTGACGATGCCAGTGCCTGCCACGAACGTAAGGTTTAGCGTACAGCCACTACCGGCACCGCCCGTGGTCGTCGCCACTGGGTTTGTCGGCTGGGCTGAGCAAATGCCTGGGTTGTTGATCTGCACTGTTGCAACAGCAGATCCAGATAGCGTCAACACTTCAATATCCGGGGCGACCGAGTAGGTGCCTGTCGCTAGGATCAGTTTGTCCCCGATGTTGTAGAGGGTGCCACCAGCACTGACGGCCGCAACCGTGACGTAATCACCACCGTCGATGGATACCACCTCAAACTCTGGCTCGTGAGACTTCGTCCCACCAGCGAGCGTGATTGTGTCGCCGATGGCGTAATCAATCCCACCGTTGAGCACCGCAGTAACTGAGATATGGTCATCCTTCACGAGGGACTTGAGGATGTCCAGAAAGTCATGATAGTCCGTCGATGTTCCCTTGAACCATGCCATTATAGTTTACTCCCACCACTGTAGGTTCTGATCTTGTTTTGGATGACTCTGTCACCCGCTGAGCTGTCTATGTACGCCGCCGCCGCCGCCTGAGCCTCTTCCTCAGAAGCGACGTTGATAATCACAACACTTCCGCCGCCAGAACTCTGGGCTTGGTCCACTGGGGTTATATGCCCAGGCTGAGCAGGTTGGAACATCTCGGGTCGGCCCCGTTCGCCAACCATGTAGTTCAGGCCCGGAGAGACGGGACCACCGGTGGCCCGTCCCATAGACGAATGGCTCGTGGCCGGTACTGCCGCCGCTGTCCCTGCCGAAGCAGTCTGTCCGAATGCACCCGCGATCGATCCGAGGATACCACCAGATCCAGACATGCTGTTCAGCAACCCGACGATTGCCTGCCGTGCGAGGAGCCGCGTCAGGTCCGCGAGCATCGAATCAACTAGGCTCTTGAAGTCAACCTTGCCGGTCTGGACAAAGCTCACCAGTGCGTCCTCCATGCCCTTGAAGGCGTTGGTGATGGTCTGCTCTGCCGTGTCTGCAAAGTTGGTGATCTCCAGCCCAATCTTGATGAAGCCACGATGGAATCCGTCAATGACACCAGTGCTGACCTCCAAGCTCTTCGCTTGAAGCTCGGCCATCTTCCTATTGACCTCATCCAGCGTTAGACTTATTGTTTCTGTCCCAGGCTGTTTAGTGTTTACAGCTATCCATAGCTCCCGGAGCTGAATCATTTTATTATTGGTTTCGCCGACGTTGTTCGACATATCCTTCATCAATTGACTCTGAACCGTAGTCGGAGAAAACATGGGGTTCTGCTCTCGCATCGTCCGGTCTTCCATTGCTCCTTCTGCTCGCTTGAGCAGTTGGTCTACTCCGGACGACACTAGCGTAGACATATTGAAACCACGCATGAACGCCTGCCCGATGGTCTCGCCTGCGGCTTCAACTTTTGCCTTTGCTCCGCCAAGAACGTCGGTAGACATTTCCTTCTCAAGATTCTTACGAAACATCTCTCCAAAATTACCACCAGCCGCCGCACGATCAAATGCCAGGACGGCCTGATCGGCGAAGAAGTGAGCCTGCTTCACATTGCCCGCCATAGCCTGCTCGACCGATGACGACAACGCCGTAACTGCCATCTTCACGTTCAGGCCGAAGATCCGCAGCATGTTCGCAAGCGTTTTGAATACTGCGATGACGTGGTCCACTACACTCTCGACACCACTTATGATCGCGTTCCAGGCTCGCTTTGCGTAGTTGGGCATGTCGTCAAATACCTTCTTAACGACTTGGCCAGCACCTACGAATAGGCCGGCGAACTTATCGATGAACGACGCCGAAGTCTTCAAGAGTGACGAGATTGTTATCTCATATTCAGTGTTGACATTGCCTGCGGCAGTGATGACCCCAATCGCCTCACCTATCGCGTGGTATGTATCGATGATGTTTCCGCGTAGAGCCACCATCAAATCCGCCAATGTGCCTGTGGAATCATTTGCAATCTTAATCTTGTCGGAGAAAACCGCAACAGCCGCACCCGCTATAAGAATCGCGGCTGCTACTGGGTGGGCCGCTAGAAGAGTCACACTAAACAGCTTCATCTGTGCAACGATGCCAATCAGGTTCTTTAGAAACACCGTACCGAGTACTGTGCCAGCAATCATGGAGACGCGACCTACCAGCTCTATGTTGTCAGCCAAAACCAGCAGGCCATCCGCCATACTCGAAGTGCCCAAAACCGCTTGGTCCATATTCCCAACGAATTGCATGATGGACGACCGGAGAACTGTTATGCCCTGGTCGATCGTAGGAAGCCGACGACCAAACTTCTCAGCCAGTTCAGCCTCAGCCTCGTTGAAGGCCTTGATGATTTCCCTAGACGTGATCCTACCTTGGAACCCAAGCTCGCGAAGTTCGCCTCTCGTCACTTTGAAGTGGGCGGCAATGACGTTAGTCACCACGGGCAACTGTTCCAGAATGGCACGCAGTTCGTCACCCCGTAGGGTATTGGACGCCAACGCCTGCGAGAACTGGACCATACCCCACTGAGCTTCTCGTGCCGTGACACCGGACAGAATGATCGCATGGTTCAACTGCGTAGCGAACCTAACGACGTCCTTCATTCGCAATCCCATCTGAGAGGTGTTGATTGCGATACGGGCGTACATGTCGATATTAGCTTCGAGTGAGGTACGTGTCTCACGACTCATCTTATAGACCGCAGCCATCGCAGCGTGCAACTCGTAGTTACCTTCTGTAACAATGCGGAGACGGTTGAGCATGTTCGCATAAGCATCCGCGAGCATGATCGTGTCACGTAGAACCTTTGCGGATACAAGCCCAGCGAGCACGGTCTTGAGCTTGCCCATTTGGTCGGTCGTGGCGTCACCGGCCTCACCGATGTCACTGATGCGTCGCTTCACAACGCGAGCACCATCTTCACGAATCTCAATCAGCAATAGTTCTTTGCGATCAGCCACGGAGCAGCTTTCCTTTCCGCAGAATGTCCCGAGCAGCAGTGATGGCGAAGAGCGTCATACCAGCACGGGCCTGTTCTGATGTTCCTTCATCAAGGTCAGAAATGTAATAGACGGGGTTGGCAACAAAGATGCTACCCTTACCCACCTTCCATCCCTTCAACTTGTTCGCGGCGGTTATCAGTGCCTCGGTAGACGCCACTTGTCTGTTGGTATCAACGGACTTAGTGTTCGGCGGCTCGGTCTCCCGTGCGGACGGCGTCTTGAATGAAACCTTCCAGTTGACGCGGGCCCGGCCAGTCTTCACCGGCGTTCTAAGCACCAACTCATTCGTAGCAGCTTGGGCAGCTTTGCGGATGGTAGCTGAGACGTTGTGCATCAATACATCACCCACCGCGTCCAATCTACTAGATAAGCTTCGTGCCATGCCTACATTATACCCGATAATATCCGCATTTTCAAGCAGATTCTTTTGATTTGGTAGACATGTGCTTCAAAAAGGCTTGATCCATCGTCCGAATATGATAGCACATATCTTCCGACTCGTCCTCAGTCAATTCGGCTCTTGCACATAATTCATCTATGCACCAAGACGGTATAGGTCCGGCAGACCAACCTGTGCTGCGACACGTGTTCAGTTCCGTAAACGCCTGAAAGTACAGCTCCAGACCCACGAATAGGTCTGGAGCGTTTTGTATACGTTCAGGCAGCGGTCGCTTTCGGAGATAGCATTGCCGGATGATCCTCTGTTCTGCCTGCCCCATCTCCAAATAGTAGAGCAAACAGTCAATCAGTTTTTTGAGTCTTCCTCCATGATCTCGGAACGGAATAGGGTGATATTGTCGGCAGCCTTCATGACGTCAGCAAACAGCTCAGGCAGGGCCCGCATGACTCCCATGCAATTCTCCAGGTTGAAGGCCAGCACCTCTTCGGCGTCGGCGTCGTCGCCCGTCATGGCGTCCTTTGTCACGCCCTTCCAATCAAGGATGACCGCCTGAGAGTAGGCCTTGATGAACATCTCACGAAGGATACCCTCATCGATAACCTCGGTCTGGATCGCCCGACGATGGGGCTTTGCCAGACGAGCCATGACCTTGGCAAACCGCTTGTTGGAGCCACCGGCACGGGCGATCTTGATCTCCAAACCTTCGGCGTACTCAAGCCAGAGGCCTTCACGTTCCACATCCGTGTCAGTTTGAAACATCTTACGCAACGGACTACTCATTCTGTTTCTCCACAAGAAAGTAAGGGCCCAGGGACGTCCTGGGCCCGATGATCTCTTTGTTAGGCCTCGGCGGCGTCAGGGAGGTAATCCCAGAAGCCCACCAGCAGAGTGTGGTCGAGGCCAGTGACGGCACCGGTGCCGATCGCAGCTTCCTGCGTCAGCGGGATTCGGATGGCCGTGTTCTGAGCAACATCCAGTCGCCCGTCGCCCAGGGACAACAGCGGAATATCGACCGTGATACCGCCGTTCTCTTTGACGAGGTGCATGTCCATCGTGACGTCGCTGTTGTTTCGCACGGCGGCAACCGATTCGGTATCCATGAAGTACGCCGTAAGGCTACCGGTGACTTCAAAATTGCCGTAGCTCGCATCGAACCCACCGAGCACGCCGATAGCCTTGTCCGGGGACACGTTGTTGTTGACGGCGATCGTCATCTCTTCTGCGAAGGCGAACAGCGGCGTCGGATTCGCATCCGTGTTGCTGACGATGGCGAGGTTGATTAGCGGCACATTGGACGACGTATTGAACGCCGACTCCTCTATCGAGGCGGCTCGCGTTCCAGTTTTCTTTCCGACGACTCCGGTTCTCTGCTCGTGATCCATAGCGATGAACGCGAGATCGAGCATAGCCTTGTCGGCGGTCGGAATGTTGAAGGTCACTTCGTTGGGGACCGCACCGGTCAGGTACTCTGACTGAATCTCTGTCGGCTCTGCGTCGTCCGGGGCACCGAGCTGACGCTCGATGTTGTAGGTTCTGCGAACGATCTTGGTGCCGACCTCGTTCTTCAACACACGCATGAAGAAGATCTGGATCGTCTTGGCGGCACCGTTGTCCGTGACGACATCCGCCTGGGACTTATCAATGACGATCTCATGAATGGCGGCGGATCGCACGCGGCAAAAACCCATTCCGCTAAGAGCGAACTGTGTCGCGGCGGTGTCACCACCGATGTAGATGAACTCGCCTGGGACCAGACCGAAGTCCGTCATGTCCTTCACGGTTGAGGCCAGCACGGGCAAGTCTCCAGCGTCACTGGCCTGTAGATCGCCAGTATCAAACTGAAAGCCAACCTGCACGATGGTGGCGGCATCACCGGGCGTCTCGGCGACGAGCGTCTCAGCGACCGTCAGTGCGGTGGCCGTCGCAGTGACGACAGTCTTGAGGCCGTTGTTCGAGGCGTTGGTGCAGCCCGACACAAAGACAAGGTCGTCCGCCACGTACACGTCCAGACCAGAGGCAGCCGTGTAGGTTTCCGGGTCGGTCGTGACACCAGTGATCTCGCCGGCCCCGCCGAACTCAACCTTGGTCCGCAGATCCGCGAAGAAGAACCCTTGCAAAATATCCTGCAAGCCTTTCTGCACGAGATCATGATTGATCGAGCCAGCCGCATCCAGGTCCACAGTAGACCCCTTACGCATCTGTCGATCGGTACGGAACGGATTGCGAGACACCTTTGAGATGGACCCACCGAAGTCCGAGAAGCTATTCACGTCAAGAGGATGCCAGACAGGGGTCGTCGGCAGCGTCTTGATGCTGGTCTCCTCAGCGTACGCTGTTTCCACTACATTTGAGTTGATCTTATTTACCGCAGCCATCTAATAAACTCCTTACTGAATCAAGTCGTACTGAAACTCAGCGATTACGTCACATCGAAACCAGCTTCCATCTTCACCAACCTCTATTTCCGAAACATCCTGATACCAGATGTCACCGATACCTGAATTACGGAAGACGTCTGCGAACGCCGCAGAAATCAGGTCACTCTGTGTCAAGCCATCTTCTCGGGGCGTGTAGATCTCCACGAAGATAAAGCCGGACTGGGTATGCCTACCCATCTTGTCGGCACGGCCTAACGACGTGCGTCGTCCACGTCGGTGCTTAACGGATATCCGAACCCACTTAGCAGCTCCGCTTGCGGGAACCGCTTTCTCCGTATCGTCGTAGATAGCGTACAACGACAGCGTAGTCGCCACCGCTTTCAGCGGCGTCAGGATCGCATCTCTCGCGGCTGACCTTGAGACGACCATTAACGACCACCTTCCGCCAGATGCCGATAGACTCGCGACACCCAGCTCTTAAATTCTTCGACTGACATCTCTGGCCCAATAACCAATAACCTTCCATATTTGTGGCCCGTTCGGTTCACAAATAGGTGCCTCTTACTTTGTTTATTCGTGGCTATCATCATTCACAGTCTACACTATTTTCGGACGTTTGTCAAACTATTATTGCCGCACTTGGAGGACGTAAAGGATAATGTCTGATTTGCTGGTAATTTTCTCCACGTCGATTACATTCCAGCTCGACGTGTCCAATGAGTCCACAACCTTGGTTCCCTGCTCAATATTGACGGTGTCGCTTGGGACAATGTAGATCTTCTGATCGCCACGCTTGATGTGGTCATTGTCGATCTGCGAAGCCTTATACCTAACCATAAGACCGATGCTATTGGTGGGAGTGCCGGCAGCGTTACCCCGCCAGGGCTTCGCCGCGTTGGCCTCAGACCCAGGGAGGGTGATCGTCATTGATCGGCCCTCCTCAGCGATCAGCTCTTCAATCCATTGCCAGTCCTCGGGAAGTGGCATTATGACCTCCCAAGTGTCCGTCGAACTTGCGAAAGAAGTCTGGTCCGCTTCATCTTCCCGTCAGCAACACTGAATGCCTTCCATGCAGTCTTGCCTTGAGAGAAGTACTCCGTTTCCTTCTCTATCACATCGGCCTTCTTGCGAACTTTCTTGACCTGATACCCAGAGGGGTCCAATGCGGTGGGACTCAGTGAGCCAGCGATCGCGGACATAGCGTATTCCGAACAAGCCTCTTTCAGCTCGTCGGGATAGCCGGGCAACTCGTATCCGGTGACTTCGGAGTAGACACCAGATCGCGGGCACTCGGTTGACTGATCTCCGTCTTCCCGAGAGCCCGCGAACGTCCACCTGGCGTCTATGTAATCCGTTGCCCTGACAATCGCTTGTTCGATCTCCGTATCGGTAGCGGTGTACCCATTTCCACGGTCATCGTGGTAGGCCTCGAACTCAGCAATGGAGATGTACGCGTTAGCGTCATCTGCCGGTGCATCAGGATCTTGAACCACAAAACTCATAGTACAAAGCTCCAAGTCTTACCACGCAACATATCATATATCGTAGAGCTGTGGACATCAAACTCTTTTGCGAGTTGCACGCCGTTGGCCTCGCCAGAAGTATACTTCTGGCGAATGATCCGCACGATCTCCATACTCAATTTCCTGTTAGGGTTCTGCTCACCAACCCGCATCGCTTCACGTTTTCTGGTCTGCATGTCCTCCAAATTTGCCTGGTGATCTCCAGATCGCAAATGTTTGGGGTTCACACACCCAGGGTTGTCACACGAATGTAGAATCAGCCTACCTTCAATGTCCTGTAAGGAAAGATCATGCTCCAAGCAGTACGCCACCCGCTGAGCATTAACGGCTTTACCATTGACAAAAATCTTTCCGTATCCCTGCCAGTTTCGGTAAGCAGACCACTCCCAACATTGGTCTGCACCCCCAATGCACACCTTCTTCCAAAATCGCTTGGCGAGTTTTAGCTCAACCATATCTCGATGACCTCTACGATTTCAGCTTTGCTTACGGTGGGGTCTTCCATCAACTCAGAGACTTCCTTCACTTTGGGGTGTGCCGTCGCATGCTTGTCAACCCACTCATCCTTGTCGATCATGTTGACGACTTCGATGATCTTGGCCTGCCGTTCATTCGGCTCTTGGGGCTCGGCCACTACCACCGGCTCGGGCTTGGGCTCCACGATAGGGTCCACGTGTTCGCTTCCCGGCGTCGAGATATTCACTTGATAGCTTCGAGTGTAGTAGGTAATCATGCCGGCGACATCTTCGGCTTGCCCAGAAAAATCGGCCAGCCCTTTAACGAATTGCATGTTACCCAGTGCGATTGTCTTGCCCGCGAGTGCTCCTGTCAGGGTCATGCGGATTGTGGTGTGACTCATGGATCTCTCCTTTTATAAAGTAGGGGCCCAGGGACGTCCTGGGCCCGATCAATCGATCTTAGTGTCCGGAGTTGAGCTGGTACAGGATCTCCGGGAGCTTAGTGTCCAGCATGACCACTGCCAGTGCATCACCGCTCGCTCCTTCGTGAGTGATCGTGCCAAACAACGAGGCAAGCACGATGGTGTCACCGTCCCAGGTGGCCGGAGGCAGGAACGACACTTCGACAGTGTTATCACCCAGGTTGTCCGCGGTCCCAGCAACCGTGAGGTTCGGGGTCGAATACGCGGCACCGGCAATGAGCGTGCAGGCGTTCAACGCAGTAACCAGCAGAGCCCCGATGGCGTCGAAATTCCCACCCGATGCAGCAGTGACAGTCACTGACTCCAGCACTGCCCCAGCGGCAGACTTGACCGTGACAGTCGCACGCCAATCTTCCAAGTCCGTATCCTCAGTGAGAGCGGTCACAGTTGCAGCCGCCCACGCGGCGTCACTGGGCAGGCCGAGGTAGGCTTTCATGAGTTGCTTGGCATCGGCAGCAGAGGCCGCAGCTACAACAGCCGTATCCTTGCCTTCCGTCAAGACAGTCTTTGCCGTTACCGGCAGTATTACGTGGTATAGTGCCATCGTGTTATGATCCTTTCATTCAGCCGTAGCTGAGATCAATTCGTGTTAGCTCTTGTAGGCCCCAATGACCCGCAGAGATGTAACTGTTGACAGAATGTCCACAGTCAGATTATCCGTTGACTCACCTTCGGACACAATGTTCCCGAAGAACTTCGCGGTCAGGTCTTCGCCGTTGGGCCCGGTGGCCGTGGCGGCTAGGGTCTTATCCCCGACGTCGTCCGTGCCACCACCAGTCGCGACGAGCAGCGTACCCACGAGGCCATGCGTTGCTTCCGGCGTCCAGGTCGAGGTGTAGGTCACTTCGGTAAGAAGTTCCAGAGCAGCACCCACGTCGGCCCAAGTGTCGTCGGCCACTGCGGTGTACGCGAAGGTTGCCGGCGTGTCGTCGGCGTCTACGACGATCGTAAAGACGACGCCTTCAAGATCTTGAGCCAGCGTGACAGCGGTTGCATCGGCCCAGGGAGTGTTTGTGTCCACTGAACTGTAAGCTTCTGCGAGAACCTTCGCCTGGGCAGCCGAGTCCGCTTCAACGATCATCGTATCGATGCCGTTATGCAGAAGCGACTTGGCCGTTTCAGGAAGAGTGAGGGTCCAGATTGACATTATACACTCCAGAAAAGAGGAGGGGCCAAAGTCGGCCCCTCCGAGGGTTTCAATCTAGTTGGTGATGCCGTCCGCACAGGCCAGCCCCAGCTCGCTGAACAGAGCCAAGCCGCAGTACCACTTGACACGCCAGATTCGCTCATCCTTGGTCTCGGACTCGCCAACATCCGCGACCTGGAGGCCGTAGGCGTTGCGGGCGGTGAGGCCCAGGAGGCCGGTCTTCATGTCGCCGTCATCGAAAACGCCGGCGAAGACCGTGGTCTGGCCCGAGCCCGTACCCTTGGTCTGGTTGATCGGGATGTAGTCATTCCGCAGAATGGGCACCCCGGAGTAGCTGGGGACGTTACGGCCGCTGGGCAGCTCGAAGACTTCCTGCATGGTCACGCCACCCAGGCCCCGAAGCAGACTCTTGTACGAACGGATCGTACGGGAATGCATCAGGATATAGTCCACGTCGCCATCCTTCGCGGTGACAAGGTCCATCGTGTGGTCCAGGAACTCGAAGCTGAGGGCCCCGCCGTTGACGCCGGTGGTGGCCTTCTGGCCGGCAGCACAGAGGTTGATGAGGCCGTTGAACTCGCTGCCTGCACCGGTGCCGTTGATGACCATGTTCTGGTAGTTGCGGCCGGCACTCTTCGCCTTGGACGCAATCTGGATACCGGTCTGGTCATTGACACCAGAGCGGGTAGCCTGGATCAGGCCATCGACCTCTGCGTCACCGATGATCTTAACCAGCGTGCTCGTGATCTGAGTGAAGGTCGCGGCGTTCTTCGCGGTGATAGTCCCACCAACGGCGATGTTCTCAACGTCGCCGAGGGCGTTCTCGCGGTCATACGCCAAGGCGTTGCCGTCGATCCCGTCGAAGGGCATGAGCTGGTACATGTGGTTGACAGTGATGACGCTCTCAATCAGGCCGGCTACCAGAGTGTCCTGGCAAAGCTTGGCCGATTCAGCGAGGGTTACTGATGCCATTTGATTCTCCTTGGGTTCGCAGGTTCATCTTCAACGAAGCACATCGAAGACCATCGCGGTCACGGCCAAGGATCGCCCTTATGCCAAGTGCTAATCAATTCTGTACATATGATAACATTATCGGACCCGGAAGTCAAGAGAAAAATGACTTCCGGGTCCGTATTTTCTACTTCTTGTTGCCGGGCAGTCCTGCGGTGATCTTCTCGGCCGGGGTCATGTTCGCGGTCTTATCAGTACGACGCACACCCGCTGGCGTCTTCGGGGGTGTGGCTCCACCACCCTGAGCTGCCTGCTGGGACGGAAAGAGCTGGCGATAGTCGGCCTGCTCTGACATCTCAAGCAGCAATTCGTCCGGCTGCATCAACTCGCCGGCACGCTCAGCCATCTTGGAGTAGCGGGGCTGCCCATCGGCGTCAACGACGACCGGGCGGGGCTTGCCCTCAACATCGGCCACCTTCATGTGCTGGCGGACGAACGGCTGAACCAACTTTGCACTGAGGCCCGGCCACGAACCTGCGGCACCCAGGATCGACGTGTCGAGCATGTAGTTGTGCAGCGTATTACCCAGGGCCGTGATCTCCAGATCCTTCGCGGACGTCGCGACAGTCAATGCCTCAGCATGCTGTTTCTTGATGGCATCAATGCGAGCAGCGACTTCCTTCTGACCCTGTGACGTTGCATTGGCCAGCTCATCAATCCTGGCTGCCACAGCCGTCGCGATCCCAGCGGGGTCGGTGCCGAAGTCGGCCAGGGCCGACAGATCGACGGAGCCGGCGTCTTTTGCGGACTTCGCCTCGTTACGGGCCGCGATAAGGGCGGCGTTCTGCCCAGAGATCACGGAGATCGCCGTGGCAGTGATATCATCGGTGCGAAGCTTGAACCCACCGGCTTCGGCGTCCTCTTCGTAGAACACGTGCAGGTTGGTATCGACTTCGGTCAGTGCTTTAACTCTTTTCAGGATCTTCATCTGGCCTAATCTCCTTGGTATCAGGGGTACGGTTTGGCTTCTTGAAATTCACAATTTGTTCTGACAGTACACCACGGCGTTGCAATTCTTTCAAGTACTCTTCTGTCGTCAGGGCTCCTTCAACCCAAGAGTTGTACAACGTTTGCAGTTCCACCGCTTCGGGGTTTGCGAACTCAGTCGGGACTTCTGCCTTGCCAGTGTGCGGTTTATGCATCCAGGACGACATCATCCACAACGCGAAGTTCAACGCATCGTTGAAGCGGAACGTTACATCTTGCAAAGGCGACGTTGCCTCAGACGTATCAAGATTACGGGCAGTTGCAGACTCGCGGTCTGGCCGATCTTTGGCGAACTCGGCACCGTAGGTCTGCATACGCTTTTCAAGACCTTCAATGTCCTTTTCACCGGCCGCGATGGCAGCACCCTTGTGTTCGACATAGTAAAACTTCGCTGAGGGATCAGGAGTGTAGAGCCACTCTTTTGGCCCAATGATTAGCTTGCCCTCTTCATCGTCGCCGCCCGAGCAAGCGAGCATCGGGAACCGAGCCACGGTTAGGATCGAGATCTGGTCCGACATCGACTGCCAGTGACGGATGTTCAGGTCAGCAAGGTCATCCAACGGAGATCGACCCACCATGAAGCCCTGGCGGTCAGCATAGAACGTGACAAGCGGAATGAAGTCGATGTCCATATGCCACGACTCAACTATAACCCACTCACGCTTATCATTCTCCTGGTGGATGTCCACGCGAACGCGACGCTCAAATTCTGGGGCCTCATCAGTGCCCGTGTTGACGTACTCCAGCTCCAGAACACGAATCTGCTCTGTCACCACCTCTTCCCAGCCATTCATGGCGACGACTTCCTCAGAGATCCGGACATGCTGCAACACTTCCTTGCCATCCTCGCGAGCAGCCAGTGCGAAGATCAGTTGTTCCGGCGACACCTGCACGAGGTACGGGCGAATGTTCATTCGGTCATCATCCGCAAGCGAGCGGGGGGCAACGGCGACGACGCGAGGAAACTCAACCAACACATGGCTGAATGCCTTGGCGACGCCATCACGGAACCATCGGCGTGAGAAGACGTCGAGGTTGTCACCGCTCATATTCACATCATCCATCAGCGGTATGAGGTGCGGTGCAAAGTCCTCGCTGTACTGGATCTGATCCGCGAACGGACGGCCAACCCACGTGCGAAGCGTCAGGTCAACCATGTTGAACAGAACGTTGCCATCAATCCGCTCATTGTAGTGATCTTCTGACTCATGTTCATGCCTCGCGGCCATATCTTCGCCGGCCTCACGCATGGCCTCAGTTCCACCAAGCAGCGTGTCCATCTTGTACCACCGGGAGGTCATAGCCGTGTATGCGAGGCTAGGAGTAGCTACGGTTGCTTCCTTCTTATTCATATCACCACTTCCTTTGAGTTATAGAGCGTCTTGTCCATCGTAGCCTATATCGAATCATGTCACCAGCATGATCTTCAACTTCACTATTCACATCATCCAAGTTCTTATCGTCACGCGGAAGGCACGGCACTGTTCTCCTGGTGTCGCGACATCGATCACAGATGAAGATGCCCGCCTTCTCTCGGGGACCATTGGGGTTAGGCAGTGCTCCAGTGAGGTAGTTACGAATCTGCTGCCAGCCCTGGATACGCGACCCACTGGATTTATCAACTGCATCCCAGTAGACGCCTTCCTTCTTCATGTCACCTGCTACCGTTTTCTTGCCATCGTACTTCGAGAAGATCGCACTATCGGCCGGGCCTCTCTTGATCCGACCCCGCATGCCCATCTCTTTTTCGTGGAGCTTGATCTGTGCCGCGATCTCCTGGGCCGTCATGTTCAGGCCCTTGTTGTCCTCGGTCTGGCATCCGTAGTACTCATCAAAGAGGAACATGTCACCCTTGACCTCGCCATACTGCTTCCCGAAGACCGTGATCGGATTCCCGTTGCTCACTGCCCACCAACCCACCGAGAACGGCTTTGATAGGCCGTGGTCATAGGCCCTATTCAGAAACCAGCCTGATTTCCTGAGTAGGATGTAGGGGATATCCGGGATAACATGGATACCCTCTTTCCAGATGTCATCGAACATGCCACCGGAGGTAATATCCCAGGAGCCCTCAATCCACGCGGCCAACTCCGCAGGGTTACGAGCCGCAGCCCGCAGCGTCTGCACGTAGGTCGGATTCGCCATGAGGAGGATCTTATTCTCAGCGAGTGAACTCCTGATCGCGACGCGAGGCTTTTCCTTCTCATCCTCTGGTACGTCACGCTCATCTTTGATAACCTTGCCGATCAACATACCTTCACCCATCGGCAGGTGGAATCTCTTCTTGACCCAGTTATGGCCACTATTCCCGCTTAGCCACACACATCCATTCTGACGAATAAAGAATGTCTCGGTATCCGGGACGGTAAGGCAGTATACCTCGCCCACGAAAGACTCTCTGGTGATATTCAACTTCCTTACCGAAGTGGCAACGTCATAAACATGATTTCCGGTGTTGAGCTGCGTTTGTCTATTCTCGCTCATGTGCACAGCATAGCACAGTCCAGAGCGTTCAGGTCTTTGCCTAGACGACACAAATACAGCGTAGCCCAGCTTGGTGGCTATCTCCGCCACATCATCGGCCAACCGCTTCGAGGCCGTATAGTAGGTATTCTCGCAGCCGTCGCCCATCATCAGAGCGTCAAGTAGTGCCCCCAGTACCCCAGTATTGTGGCTCTTTATGACCTGTGGGATAAACTTATCTCTGCACTTCCCAAACTGCTCAAAGTGTTTCGACCAATTAGGCTCTGTAATAATAAACGCTTGGGGGTCCTTCCTGTAGGTAAACCCACAATCCTCCAAAAGTCGCTCAATGATTGGCCGAGTGTGGCTCTTGCTTTGAGCTATCTGGAACGCCTTGTCTCTCGAAACTGGACAACCCTCAGAGAGCATCCACCCGAGCAACGCAGCATACTGCACGGCAGTCAATGATGGTACTTGTTTGCTCTTCAACTTACGAACAGGCACAGTGACTCCAGGAGTAATTGTTGCAGGCCCCGTGCCGGCCCACCCATCTGCGGTGCGTTTCAGGATTGCCTGCCCCGGTAGCTCGTGGAAGTGCTTAATCGTAAAACTATCCCCACTGGTATTCAGGTGGGGCAGCCTATGGTCCTCGGTAAATACCATATTCAGGCCACGACCGTTCCGGCTAATCATGGCTCCGTCGTACTTCTGAACCACTGGATAGGCAGAACTTCGTATCGCCACGCCATCTTTATCCACCGAAACCACAGATTCGCCGGGCCGAATGTCCTTGATATCTGCCCATCCGCGATCTGCGGTCAAGACTTCTCCGTATGGGACACATCCGTAAGGATTTGTGGTGGCCCGGATTCCACAGAGCTTGGCAGCGGCGATATGGCTAGACCGACAGAGCGAGAATAGCGGAGTGTAACAGTCTGAATTGGGCCAAGTCGTCAACTCTTCAAATCCTATCCACGGATACGAGTGCCCGTGATAGCTCCAGTACTCATTCGGGCGGCTGATATGGCGGAACTTCAACGTCTCGCCGTCAGGAAACACCCACGTCTTTGCCTGCTTATTGTACTCGGCCTTCGGCCAGATCTTCTTGAACCACTTGAGTGACTTACCGATGACGTCATCAAGCTCTGGAAAGGTCCGACGAAACAGGATGCCTTTCCACTCTTCGCCGAAGCCCTTACCAACATGCTGGGCGAAGTCCATCAGCAACACATCTGTCTTACCACCGCCACGGTTTCCTGCGAGGAGTGTCTCAAATATGGGACACCGCATGAAAGCCTCTTGGCTTCCTGGCTGAGGGAACCAGACGGCCGGCGTACCGTCGATGTACGCGGTAAGCTGACCAGTCTCATCTAGTCGCCACTCAACCTGTTGGCTCATTTACGTACCACTTCAAAGACGTGCCTGAACTGGCCACACTTGTCGGCGTCACCGGTTTGGCATCCTTGGAACGTACAGAACTTCGTTCCGGGCCTACGCCAGCCACAGTGACGGCATTTAATATCAACGTCGGAGGCAATGAACTGCTTCACCGCAGCGACGCATAGAGCCGGGTCAATACTGTCACCATATGTCTCGTTCAACTGTTCGGCCAGGGCACCTGCAACTACAAGGGCCACATCCTGATCGAACCCACACTCAGCCATCATCTTGGTCCGGGGTCTCACTTGGCTCCGCACATACACTGTCAATCCGGCTTGTGTTAATTCGCACTCCAGCATACTCATCCTCCCAATCGTCAGGATCTAGGGACGCCTGCACCACGAGAACGCCCGCCTTGACGTTCGCGTCGATGCTCATGTGTTCACGGTACTTCGGGTTGTTGGCCTTCGCCAACGCGAGCAACAGCGTGTCGGAATATTGGATCTCATGACCCACACACTTGCCCTTGAACCATACACCTTTTCTCACGCCGTTAATCGCACGGGCATGGACTGCCGCGTCGATCAATTCCACATAGCCCTGCAACGCGGACATCTCGCGTTCCTTGAGATCCGTCTCCTTGGTCATGAGGTACGACATGCGACCAGGAGCCACTCCCGCCATGATGGCAGAGTGCCGTTTGCGGCCAGAAACCTCCAGAAAGGCGAGGTACAGCTCAATTTGAGCTGCGGTTATGTCGGACAACGCCGGCAAACCCTTTTCCGTGTCTATGTGTACTGGTACATGGCTCATTACCAGCTCCAACTCCAAGATGCATTCACAGATCCAGCAGCCCCGGACTCGCCAGACTCTCCAGTCCGCGTCAACCACCACGCCTCATTGACGTCGGCGGTAGCGTGCTTCGCCTTGGCCCTTACCACCACAACCATCGGAATCGATCCAGCGTTCTTGTATGATATCGTCGGCATCTCCTGCCAGGATGTCACTGACCCATCATCAACCGGCATTGCCGCTACCGCCAACGCGGACTCGCCAGTACCCCACAGCGGATCGGCAGATGCATCAATGATCTCAATGGTGGGGGCTGCCGCAGATAGATTTTCACCGCCCGGCAACTGCATCACCGATTTAACGGTGAGTGTCTGGCCCGGATCGAGCGAGATCTTCTCCTGCCGGAAGACGTAGTTATCTACATCTACGCAAGCATGTTCATAGTACGTACTGTAGCCACTCGGAGGGCTTGTAGTTTGACTGAGGACTGCTCCACCACGGGTCCAAGCCTTAAAGGCCCCAGCAACGGCGTCGTGGTTGTATGACGGGGTGTAGGCCCACGGCATAGAACGTACGTCGTTGGCATATCCACTATTCTCAGTGGTAGTTGACGTAAAATCAACAGCATATAGAGTGTTCGAGTAGCTGGAGTAGAGCCCATAGGTG
>Ga0207997_1000490_pt1 | contig 20196 bp, 39 predicted proteins | sample AntAceMetag02UKN_FD_184777 | JGI IMG/M metagenome (GOLD analysis project Ga0207997, IMG submission 184777) | Saline lake microbial communities from Ace Lake, Antarctica - Antarctic Ace Lake Metagenome 02UKN (SPAdes) (version 2) | ecosystem: Environmental > Aquatic > Non-marine Saline and... | reverse complement strand
AATAAACTGGTCATGGTGGTGGGTATTAGCACCAATAATAATCCCAACTTTAATAGCATTATTAATATTTGGAATAGCTTTAGTATTTATAGGTATTTCAATGGTATGGCCTAAAAAGGAAACTTCACCTAAAAAGATAATCGATAAACTTAATTTGAAAAAATAATAATTTTTAAATAAAAAAACTATGACAAAAGAACTACAAAATATTAAAGAAGAATTTATTAAAGATCGTACAAAGGTTATTTTTCAACTACATACAGACATTATGTTCTATGAAATGAAAGCCAAAGACTTAGGAGATGAAGATGCATTAAGAAAAGAAAAGAAAGAACTATTTGAAGGTTTAGAATTAGACAAAGAAGGAAAGGCAAGAAAAACACCAGATAATGAAACTAAGATTGTACAGATTAAGAAAATAGACATGAACATAGATATTATAATGAAAAATGAAGAGGCAAAGATAACACAGGAAAATCAATTAAAAGACTTTGAATCATATCTTGAAATGATTAATAGTTTAAACGAAGATCAAATCAAAGAACTTGAAGATGCAATAACTAAATGTAATGGATAACTACATCACTTTAAAATCAAAAAAGATCACTAAGACTATAGAACCTGCAGTTTATTCTTTGTTACTATCATCAGGGAAACATATTAGATTATGGATGGGTGTATGTTTTGATTTAGATGAAGCACTTTATTTAGCAAAAATAGAATTTAAAAATAAAGTTATATTAGAGAACCCTTGGAATATGTTAGCACATACATCAATTGATATTAGTAAAATAGATTCGTTATTAGGCATACTGGTAAAAGAACCTGATCGTAATATACTAATGGCTGAGATTATAGAGAATAAGGACGTTAAGTTATTTGAAAAGAATAAGAAAAAGTTTACAGTAAACGAAAGTAAATTAATTAAAGATAGCTTAAAATAGTATGAGCATGAAAGTAAATTACAAAGCATCAACTAGAAAGATGGATAAAGGTACGTTTGGTGATTTTAAATCAGCAGTTAATTTAGCATCTATCTTATCAGAAAAAGAACATTGTATTTACCGAAGAAGTATTGCAAAAGTAATTGACACATATTCAAAAGAATTAAAGGTTCTATTTGAAATAAAAAAAGATATTAAATTACGGGATAGGTTTGCTAAAGATTTATGTAAGAGACATCATGATTTAATTATTGGAAGAGATTATCCAGATTTAATTAGGAATCATGCTTGTACGGTATTAACTGTATATTATAGAAAATTTGTAGGTTTAAAAGATAAAAGAAAAATATGAGTTCATTAAGTAGACAGCAGTTAGAGGGGTGGTTAAAAACTCTAACTAATATTAAAGGTAGAATTTTAGATATTGGAGGAAGTCAGAACCCAATAGTAAAAAGATTAAGTAACACTGAATTATATATAGACGATTATAAGATATTAGATTTAGAAACACCTCATGAGGTTAAGGTGAAGCCTGATATAGTTTGTGATATGAATAAAGATGAAACATGGGTTGATGGTAGTGGTGATATTCAAGGGAATAATAAAGGTAAGATTATAAATATATTTCTTGATTATGATATAGTATTTTGTTTGGAGGTTTCAGAATATTGGTGGAATCCATTACAGGCATTGAAAAATATAAATACATTTTTAAAAAAAGGTGGTATATTATACATTAGTTTCCATTTTGTGTATATGCAACACGCTCCTAAAGGAACTGATTTTTTAAGATATACCCCTGATGGTGCAGAAAAGTTATTAAAAGAAGCAGGATTTGAAATATTAGAACATAAACATAGAATGGCTGAAAGTGAATTGTTGCAAGTTTATTATAGCCAAGATAAAATGAGAGGTATAAAGGATGGTAGTGTTGACCATAATATTATTGGAAGTTTAATTAAATGTAAAAAATTATAATTTATTAAAAAAACATTATGAGTGAACCAAACATGAGTCCATTACCACAACCAGTTGGTCAAGCAGAAAGTACAAGTACGGATAAAGTACAACCAAAATTATTTGATTTTTATGTTGCAATGAAAAAAATTGAAAAAGGTAACAGAGTAAGTAAGACCGAGTGGAATAGTAAAAATATCTTTGGATGTTTATTAGATGAAAAGTTAACATTAAAAAAAGAAGGTAAAGATTTTCATTGGATTATCAGTCTAGCTGATATGACAGGAGATGATTATTTTGTAATTTAAAACTATGCCACAACCAAAAGGAAATAAAAGTAACGTAATCTATAATTCAAAAACTAAAGCAGGACTCTGTAAGAATAAAGACTGTATGAAAGATAGACGAGAAAAGTCCGCATACTGTAAACAATGTTCAGATGAAAACAAAAACAATTTTAAATCTAAATAGGACAATAGGAGTAATATACATCATAATTTATTTTTTATATTTTATTACATCAATAGAAACATCGAATTGGTCATTATTAGTAGGAGTAATTCTACTATCACCACCAGTATTTATAAACTTAGCAACTTATTTTTATTTACAAAAGAAAGGATAATATTATGTCTAAATTTCTAATTTTAGGATTCAGAGGGTTTATAGGAACAAGATTATGTCAAAAACTAACCAAAGAAGGAATTGATTTTGTTGGTTATGACTTACAAGATGGAGATGATGTCCGTGATAAGTTTAAACTAGACAAAATCATTGAATCAGGTCAATTTGACATGGTAGTTCACTTAGCTGCTCAAGCAGGGGTACGAAGAGGTGAAGATTTTCCTGATGAGTTTATCTCAATGAATATCCAAGGAACACAAAATGTAGTTAATGCTTGTAAGAAACATGGAGTTCGAAAGATATTATTTTATAGTAGTTCATCTGTACTTGGTGGTAATGATGAACCTGATCAAGTCGGTTTAGATGAAATGAATGAATATAATCCTAAATCGATTTATGCTATGACGAAAGTTGCTGGTGAATGTATAGTAAAAAATAGTGGACTTGATTATTTGATTATTAGACCGTTTACAGTCTATGGAGAAAATGGCAGACCTGATATGGTTATTTACAAATGGATAAATCAGATTAAGGCTGGTAGACCAATTACTTTCTACGGAGACGGAAAAACAAAACGAGGTTATACCTATGTTCAAGATTTGGTCGATGCTACTATTACGTTGGCAAAGATGAAATCAGAAGACAAAGACATGCCAGGAATATTGCATCTTGGTGGTTCTGAAATAATAACCTTAGCTGAGGTATTGCAATTGTTTGATAATCATTGCAAGAAGAATAATATTGAATATTTTGTTGACGAACAAGACATGCCAAAAGCTGATGTCACGAGTTCGTTTGCCTGTATTGATGAAGCTAGGGAAGCAATTGGTTTCGAACCACAAAAACGATTTAAAAATTTAATAAAACAAATACTAAACGAAGAGTTGAAAGGAGATTAATCATGCTTAGGTACTGTGCTGATTGCAGGTTGTTAATATTGTCCGATGGTGAATGTTTCCACTTCATCAATGAACAAGGCAGGCAAGATGTTTGTTGTGAAAGTTGTGGTAAAAAGAGAAAACTTTTTACTGTAAAAGATGCCGATCCTCCAATAGTAAAGAGAGAGAGGAAAAGATTTTTGAAAAGAATATTGACTTGGAGGTGAGACATGGGAAAAACACCGATTAAATTTTGCAGAAGTTGTAAGAGAGTATTCAAACATGGGAAATGGATTTTTGTTTCAAAAGACCAAATGAGGAGAATAACCGAATTTGGTATAGTTGGAACCGAATGCCAGACACCTTGGTGTGAAAAAAAATCGAGGGAAAAATACAATAAGAGTATGTTTTAGTTCTTTAATGCGATGGGGACTGCTATCTAGGCGAATACGCAAATGGTATGATGTTTTTCATTGTAGATACCAAATTTGATACGCAGTCCCACCCTTTTTCTGAAAGGAGTTTATCATGCCAAACATGGCAAAGGTAATTTTGTTAGTTCCGGATGAAATTGACACGGAAGAGAAACTAAAAAAAGCAATGGTTTCTTTGCCGTATAATTACAAGATTAAGTTTCAAACAGTTGATAGATGGGTTTTCCGTAAGTCTGATTGGACTTTGGAAAGAGCAATTTTAAACATGAAAGGGGAGAAATAAAAACACTTCCCTTTCCACTTTAATAGATATATAACTTTTTAATACAAACCCTTTAGAATCAATCCTAGACGTATAGGATTGAACATAAATACGTAACTTATGTTGAAATATAACTTCGGAAGTAACAAAAAAAATATAGATGGATATATAAATGTGGATGCTCTAGATTTAGAAGGCGTAGATGTAGTCCACGATTTATCTAAAGTACCATATACATTTACTGATTCAAATAAAGTAGACGAAATAAAGGCCGAGGAATTTTTAGAACATATTCCATTTAATCAAGCATATCCAATGCTTAAAGAATGGTACCGAATACTTAAACCAGGAGGACTTTTAAGAATTCAAGTACCTGATTGTGGAAAGGCAATGGAGTACTATGTCAAAGGTCAAATATGTGAATGTTGTGCTCATAAACCTAAAAGTGATAAAGATGCAATGGCAAATCCAGATTGCTTTACTTGTGGAGGAAATGGGAAGATAAATCCTACTCGTTGGTTACTTAGTTTTACTGGAGCTCAGAAGCACCCATGGGATTATCACTTAAACATTTTTACAAAAGAAAGACTTGAGGATTTACTTAAATCAGCAGGATTTAATGATATAGGACATGAAGAAGATAAATATGGATGGAAACTAAAGTTTACTTGTTTAAAATAGATGTGTTTGTGCTTGATTTTTTGTGAGTGTGTGGTATAATTATATTAAATTAACTAAATATAATTATATGTTACATAAAAGAAAATGTCCTTATTGTAAAAAAATATTTTATCATATTGATAATAGAAGAAAGTATTGTTCAAGTTTATGCTCAAATAGAAATAATAGAATGTTTGGAGAAGATAATCCTAAAGCTAAAAAAAGAGAATTTCATTTAGAAAATGGATATGTTCTGATGCATAAAAATGGAAAAAGAATATATAAACATCATCTTGTAATGGAAAAACATCTTGGTAGAAAATTAAAAAGAGGTGAAGTTGTTCATCATATTAATGAGGATAGGGCAGATAATAGAATTGAAAATTTAATGCTTTTTATTAATAATAAAGCACATTTAATTTTCCATAGTATATTAAATAAAAAACATGTTTAAAATAAAAGAAGTAAAGGTATATAAACGTAAGTTATTAGAGAAAATAGATAAATGGGAAGATAAACAATATGGAGATGAAACAATATTAGAAATGATTAAAAAATATTTAAAATAATATGAGAACAAAAAGAATAGCCATTAGTGGATTTTTTAACCCAATACACATCGGGCACATAAGAATGATCCAAGAATCAGCAAAACTTGGAAATGTTTATGTTATAATAAACAATGACGAACAAGTTAAATTGAAAGGTAGTACTCCTTTTATGAACGAAGAAGATCGAAGAGAAATAGTATCTAATATAAAAGGAGTTTACAAAACAGTAATTTCATTTGACACCGATAAATCTATAGGTAAAACATTACGTTGGATTGCACCTGATATATTTGCAAATGGAGGTGATCGAAAAGATGAAGATGATATTCCAGAGTCTAAGATATGCAAGGAACTAGGAATCAAGATGATATTCAATATTGGAGGAAATAAAATAAGAAGTTCCTCTGAGTTATTAAAAAAATTATGAAGATAAATTTAGGAGCTGGTAATGATATTCAAGACCCGAATATATATGTCAACCACGACATAATAAAACATAGACCAGAAATTGATGTTAATTTTGATTTGAATGATAAAAACTGGAGTAGTTCTTATCAAGTACATAACTTTGAAGAAATAAGAGCTTGGGATGTGATTGAACATTTAGAAGATCCGATTAATTTTATGAATAACTGCTGGGAGATGATTGCTAAGGATGGAGTATTAAAGATTAAAGCCTGTGGTTGGAAAAATCCTAATTTCTATGTAGATATTACCCATAAGAAACCGTTTGATATAAAGAGTTTTGATTATTTCGATATTGAGACAGATATTGGAAAAGAGTATTCTTACTATACTTCAAAAAAATGGAAGATAATTGAGAAAGGTTGGGATAGAAAAGGTAATGTTATTATTTCGTTAAAGCCGATTAAATGACAAAACTAAACGTAACAATTGATCAATCAGGCTATCCAATGATGGCTAAAGAAGAAGTAGAGATTATAAATAAACTCATATTTGAAAATCAACCAAGACATTGCCTTGAATGGGGCTCAGGTAACTCTACAATATACTTTCCGAATAGTCATATTGGTATTAAGTCTTGGTTATCAATAGAACATAATGGTCATTATATAAAGTATCTTAGAGACAAAGTTAGCTATAGAGTAGATATGATATGGATAGATAATTTAGACAATCCTATTTATGTAGACTGTGTTAAGCACAATGGTCAAAAGTATGATTTTATTTTAATAGATGGCGATCAAAGAGAAGAGTGTCTAAAGGTAGCTTTAGATATTGTATCAGACGATGGTATTATCTTGATGCATGATACCGGTAGAGAAAGTTATCAAGAGTTTATTAAGAATTATGAACATAAAACATTGTATAAAGGTGAAAAGAAAATAGGAAATGGATATGCTCATAGAGGATTAACATTATTTTATGGAGAATCAAAAAAATCTTAAAACAATGCTTTTTCAAATTAAAGAAGTATTTGACAAGAACGATGTTAATTTTTTCTTATCACATGGAACTTTACTTGGTTATGTTCGTGATAAACAGTTAATACCATGGGATAGTGATGTTGATTTAGGTACCTTTGAAGATGTCGGTAACTTTAAAAGCAATAAGGTCGTAGATTGTTTAAGAGAAAATGGATTTCATGTAAATGCAAATGGTGATGAATATAGAGGTTATAGTTTGACCATATTAGCTAAAGATGGATTTTGTGAACGTCCTTATGGTATTAAGTTTTGGAGAAGGGAAGAAAAAGCAATGACTGAAAGTAATTTTGATCAAGCATATAATAGATTTAATTTAATTGAGGTTGATTTTTTAGGTAAAAAGTTTTTAGTTCCTGACAGGACAGATGAATTATTTAAGATCTGGTATGGGGAGAACTGGAAAGAAAGAGGAATGAGTATGTGGATCTATGATAGTGGTGATGAATTAATACCTTATGAAAATCAAAAGATGGGATATAGGGCAAGAGGTGTGATTGAAATGATTTTAAAATGTGATAAAAATGGTGAGATAATTCAGCCTTATGAAAGAGTAGGGCGGACAATAAGAAGTAGACATTATGACAAAATATAAAGCGAAGAAGAAAATCATAGGATTAACATTCGGTGTATTCGATTTATTTCATACTGGACATTTAAATTTATTAATAAATGCCAAGAAGCATTGTGATAAATTAATAGTATGTGTTTCAACTGACGTCTATAGTCGAAAAGTAAAAGGTTATAATCCAGTAATTAGGTTTAGAGATAGAATGAGAATAGTGAATGCAATTAATTGTGTAGATGATGTAGGAATCCAAGATATTATTAATGGAAAGAAAGATGCAATAAAACAATATGAACCAGACATTATATTCGTTGGTGATGATTGGTCTAAAGATACTTTCAGTGGTGAGAAACTAGGAGTTAAAGTTAAATATCTAAAGTATACATCAGAGATTAGCAGTACAAAAATAAAAAAGAAGATATGTACTGATTTTTCTAAAGAAATTTTTAAAAAATAAATAAAATATATGATTTATACACAAATATCAAAAAATGGAGATTGTTTTACTTTAGAAGCAGAAAACGAACATGAAGCAAGGTCATTAGACAAAATATCAAATCATAACCCAAGAATAAGTCTAAAAACAAACGGAAAATTCGACAGTAAAAAAACAAACCGAAGTCTAATACATAAAATAACGTTTAATTAAAATTATGATTAAAGGTGTAATTATTAAAAAAATTAAAAAGTATTCAGATGAACGTGGTTGGTTAAGAGAAGTTTGGCGCGAGGATGAATTTGATGGTTATAAACCAGCAATGGCTTATGTTAGTGAAACTAAACCTGATGTAGCACGTGGCCCTCACGAGCATGTAAAACAGTCAGATTGTTTTATATTTGTTGGTCCAGGAACTTTTGAATTACATTTATGGGATAAGCATGGAACTCATGATATTTTAAAAGTTGGTCAAGATAATTCTACTTTAGTTATTGTTCCGCCAGGAGTGGTTCACGGCTATAAAAACATTTCAGATATTAATGCATTATCGATTAATTTACCAAATGCATTATATTTGGGGAAAAACAAAGAAGAAGAGATAGATGAAATTCGTTGGGAGGATGATATTAATTCTCCTTATAAAATAAATTAATATACTAATAAAAATATATGGCAAAAGGAAAACCAAAAAGAGATGGGTCTGGTAGAGGTACTAGAGCCAATCAAGGGCGTGGAGGATGTGCTACTCCTCGCAGAACAGGACAAGGAAGAAAAAGATAATATTAAATAATTAAAGTAATATTTATATGATTAATGGAAAGAGGGTATCCGTTCTCGTTGCATTCGTTTGTAATCCCTATTTAGCAGTACTATTCAAAAGAATGTATCTTAAATACTGGAAAGATGAGATTGATGAGTTATTAGTAAATGTCAATGGTCGAAATCATACAATTAGAAAGTTTATAGTAGACCTATATAAAGACGATGACAAGGTAGTAGTAATTGACGAAGTAAAAGGTGAGATAAGACAAGGGCATGCATTTGATAATATGTATCATAAGTCTACTGGGGAAATTCTAATTACAATGGATAGTGATAACTTTATTTTTAAGAAAGGAGTTATTGAAGAGAACTGTAAAAAGTTAGAAGAATTTGATTCAATTGGTTCGTTTGGATTTCATGCATATCCAGGTCAAGTAGGTGATATATGTGTTCAGAAATATGGAACAGCAAGATTAAATCCATTTATGGCATTTTTCAAGAGTGTTATTATAGACCAAATGACCGAAGTTAGTTTTGAAACAAAATCATTTAAAAAAGAAGATTATTTTGAGTATTTAGGAACAATGGAATACGATGGTTGGTTTGATGTAATGACACCATTTTGCTTAAAATATTTTAATATTGCGAACAATAAGTTTAAGATCCCTGAAAGTCAAGATGGGGAATATCATCATTTTAGTTGTGTATCATCATTATACCGAAGATGCTTCACTAGTCTTGAAGATACAGATACTCAGATATATACGAAAACAGGAAATGTAAAACAAAACCTAAACAACTGGAGAAACTATTATATTCTTTATGAGTTAACTAAAGATGAAGTACCTTTCAAAGAATACAACGAGCAATTCGAATTAGGTTTTAACTATGAGTTAGAAAAGGCAGACTTAAAGATAGAACAGGTTAAAACACAATTAGAATTATTTAAAAAAAATAATGAAGGGATGTTTATATGAGAATATATGAATATAAAATTTGGAGATGAAATACAACCAATAACTATTTATGCTGATAATAAAAAGCGTAAATTTATCTTTATGTCTTGGATGGGTAATGATTTAAAGGATTATGCTAGAGTAGCCACTATTTTTGAAAATGGAGAAGGATTTGATGAGCAAGGCAAATGGGTTAAGAATTTTGGTTTAGTTTTACAAAATGATAGCTTTGTTCATAAAAGTAAAATAGAGTTAAAAATATGAAAATATATGAGATACGTTATTAATTATTTTGAAGAATATTATTCAGTTTGGTTAAAGTCGATGGATTTAACTGAATTTTTAAAATTATTTAAAATGTATCAAACTAGAATTAAAAAATTATCAGATATTCCAAGAGAAGCAACATGGTTTAGAGAAAATATATCAGATAAAGATATTAGAGAAAATGATGAATATAAGTCATTAAGAAAATTATTATGAAAGTTAAAAAAGTTCCATTTAAAATTAAACGTAATAGATTAGTAGGGGATATTTTAATTTATTTAGAATCATTTTTTAAAAAAAGAATATTAAAAAATAAACAATCTAAGTTTTGGAATTATGTTAAAGATTTAGCAGAATATAATCAAAATCAGAATTGGGGAAAAAGAATTAGTTTTATTGAATATTATTATGGAGAACAACATTTGTCATCTGTAAAATTGAGAAAAGATAAAGATAATTATGTAAAAAATTGGCAAATATATGAATTTGAACAAACTGGTAAATTTAAACAATATTATAAATATAAATTGTTATGAAAATATTACAAGTAGCTGATAGATTTTACTATTGATAGTTTTTCTAAACCGTGATATAATAACCATATATAAAATAAATTAATTATATGGTTTTAAAAAAACAATGTACTAAATGCTTAGAAGAAAAAAAATTAAGTGATTTTCCAATGAGGAAAGACTCAAAAGATGGTTTTAGAAATGAATGTAAATTATGTTCTAAAAATTATAATATCAAATATCGTAAAGATAATGATATTGAATTATCTAGTAAAAAGAAAAAATATTATTTAAAAAATAAAGATGAATTATTATTGAAATGTAAAGAATACAGAAATAAACCTGAAGTTAAAAAAAGAAAAAAGGAAAGTGATAAAAAATATCAATTAGAAAACAAAGATAAAATTAGGGATTATCAAAAAGAATGGGCTAGAGAATGGCGTAAAAATAATATTGAAAAATCTCATGAACAAGGTAGAAAGTATAATAAAAAAAGAAGGTCAACTATTCAAGGTACAATTAATCATAGAATGGAAGTAAACATTAGGAAGAGTTTAAAACAAAATAAAAGTGGTAGAAAATGGGAATTATTAGTCGGTTATACTGTAGATGATTTAAAAAAACATTTTGATAAATTGTTTATAGGAAATATGAACTGGGATAAATTTTTGAGTGGCGATATTCATATAGACCATCGAACTCCTAAATCTTGGTTTAAATATAATTCATACAAAGACGAAGAGTTTAAAATGTGTTGGGCTTTAAAAAATTTAAAACCTATGTGGGCTAAAGATAATATAAGTAAAAGTAATCGTTATGAAGACTAATAATAAAGTAAAAGTATTGCACGTAGCAGACAGGCTCGGCTGGGCCATTGACAGATTAAGTAAATGTGTTGCAGAAAAATTTGATAATGTAGATCTTTGTTATTTCTGGACAAAACCATCTAGATACCTTGATACAGGATATTCTAAGGTCGACGAGGGAATACAGTTTGATCCTGCTAACCTGGATAAGTATGACGTAGTTCATTTTCATAAGGCTGATGCAGTAGGTGGGTATATAAATTCAATGAAAGCAAGGAAGATAGTAACCAAGCATACTGAAGTAAAACAAGATGTTGATTGGTCTAAGTTTGATGATGTAATTTGTCCTACTAAGTATGTTTATGAGGAGATGGGAGAATATGACGTAAAAAGACATTATGTACCAACAGGAATTGATATAAAGAAGTATAATTATTCATTTACTCAACCCCAAGAAAATACAGTAGGGTATGTGGGAAGAGTAATCGATCACAAGAGAATTGATCTAGTATTGAATGCTTGTATGGAAGCAAAATTAAGAATGATTGGTTGTGGATATTGGGAACACCCTAGGTTACTTGATAAATATCACATTAATGAAAAGGTAGCACAAGGAACTGATTATGATTTTATTACTTTCTTACCAGAAGATCAGATGCCAGGATTTTATGCCAAGATGAGTCTGTTTGTATGTATGAGTGAACCAAATATAGAGACAGGTCCACTTCCGATACTAGAAGCACTTGCATGTGGTATTCCTGTTATAACTACTCCAGTTGGTTGGGCTAAAGATCATTTAACTCATGAAAAGAATGTATTTTTTATCCAAGAAGATCAAGCAGATTATAAATATGTGGCAAGAAAATTAAGGGACATTTATAATAGACCAGATATAAGAGGGTCATATAGAGAAAAGGGTTTACAGTTAATTAAGAACTTTAGTTTAGATATTTATTGTGATAAATTAATGAAAATATATGAAGAAAGAATTTAAAGCATGGGATACGTTACAAAAAAAATTTATAATACCTGACTTTAGTTATTTTAGTGAAAAAGATGAAAAAAATAAATCTTTTGAGTTAACATCAGTTGAACTATCTAATAAAGATATGGCATGGGGTTTAAATAGTAATTTAATTTTAGTCCAATGGACTGGATTATTAGATAAGAATGGAAAAAAGATTTTTGAAGGGGATATGATAAAATTACTTGGTCATAAATTAAATAATAATACTGATGTCGATATAGAAGAAGTATTTTATGATGATGATGCGGGTGGATTTTATCACACTTATTTAGATAGACCAGCAAAGAAATTTTGGAAATATGCTGAAGTAATAGGTAATATTTATGAAAATCCAGATTTATGCGAATAACAGCATTTACAATTTTTTAAATTAATGATATAATTAAAGTAATACAAATTAACTTTAATTATATGAAATCAGAAAAACAAAGATTACATCTTGAAAAATTAGCTAAAAGTAGAATTGGAAAAACGTCATCGTTAAAAGGAAAGAAAAGAAAACCATTTACAAAAGAGTGGAAAGAGAATATGAAAAAGGCTCAAAAGAAATATTTTGAAATTCATGATGTTTGGAATAAGGGAAAGAAATTTAGTGATAATAATTGGGGAAGAAAAAAAGGTTTTAAAATGTCTGAAGAACAAAAAATAAAAATATCTGAAGGTGGAAAAAGAATGTGGGATAGAAGAGGAAGAAAACCAGAAAATAAAAGAAATAGACAACAGGACATGAAATATAGAAAATGGCGTGAAGAAGTTTTTAAACGAGATAATTGGATTTGTCAGTTATGTAGTAAACGAGGAGGTAATTTAGAAGCTCATCATAAAAAAAGATGGGCTAAATATCCAAAATTAAGATATGTAGTTAGTAATGGTATTACTTTATGTATTCCTTGTCATAAAAAATTAGATAAATTTAGAAGATAAATATGTCAAAAATTTCCGCCTTCACAATTACCACTAACAGTATAAGAAACCAATATCCAGTAATTGAAAGTATTAAAAGTATCTTAGATAAAGTCGATGAGTTAATAATAGTAGACGGACACTCGACTGACGATACTGTCGATCAGATCAAAGCATTAAAGAGTAATAAGATAACTATCATTCAAGACAAAGAAACGTACTGGGAAGAAGATTGGACGTATTGGAGAATGGGCAGAAACCTAGCCAGAGGATTCGATGCATGTACAGGTGATTGGATTATAAAGTTTGACACAGATTACCTGTTTCAAGATGATTACATGTTAAGAGGAGAATTTGAAGTAATGACTGATGAAAAAAGATATATTTTATCCCTTAGTAGAAGAAACTTCCAAATGACTGATAGGTATTTTGAAAAGAGCCAAAAAACACTAGCCGTCAATAAGAAACTATGTATTGAAAGTGGATTAGATGTTAAATGGGGTTATGATCTTAAAAATTGGGGATTATGTGATGAAGCAATAGTCTATAAAGAAACTAAGGATAATTTATTACAAGGTGATTTATTAAGAAGTGTAGCAAAAAAAGGATTGACTGGTTGTGATGTATTTAACTACGGATATAGTTTCAGAAGTGAAGAGATAGGAAAGGAATTAATGTTCAGAAATATGAGAGCATTTTATAGACAACAAGGAAAAGGTGTGCCGACTAAAGAGAAAGTATGGGAATCATATAAGTGTGCATGTAAGAATGCATTTGAGAAGTTAAAACAATACCCAGTCGAATTCAAGGAACACCCAAGAGTAATACAAGAAAGAATTAAAAACCTAACCCCTGATAAACAAGGATACAATTATTGGGGTTATAATAAATCAAGATATTATGATAACACCAAAACAATTTTGGGGTAATCCTAACACTGCAGGGAGATGGATAAGACGAGTTAAATTTTATAGAAAGAATGGAGATGACTCTGATATAAGAATAGTTAAGATGATCGGTAATAAATTCGAATTTGTTTTAGAGGTAGGTGCTGGTAATGGTAGGATTATTGGTGAACTTTCTAAAAAGAAAAAGGTTGATTGTTATTCGGTTGATATAAATGAAGAATTGTCTGAATACGTACAAGGTAATTATCCGAAGGTTCACGTTTATTCAGGAAGTAATGATGTTATAGATTTACCTTTTGGTGATAATCAATTTGATTTAATTTACACTTATCAAGTTTTACAGCATGTAGGCAAGCATAGTATCCACAAAGCCCTTAGAGAATTAAAGAGAGTAGCAAAGAAAGAGGTTTGGCTTTTTGAAGGATGGGGTAATTTGAAAAAATGGGGAATGCCTAATGGGCACATGAGACATGGTGGTGATGGTGGGACTTTCTATTGGGACTTAGAAAAGATGATTGATTGTTATGATGTTAGTTTTTTTACAAATAATGGAGATACAGGAATAAAATTGTATCGTATAAAAGTATGAAGGCATTCGTTACGTCAGTTGGCGAGAAAACTACAGATATTTGTTGTGAACTTTTAAAAAAGTTTGGTTTTGATGTGATACTATTAGACGAAAAAGAAAAGTGGATTGATAAATACAAAAGGTTTATAAATTTAGCAGATGAAGATTGTGTGAGAATTGATGCTGATATTATCCCAAATGAGAATATAAAAGAATTTTTAGGATTTAATATGGTTTTATATAATAATTATTATATGGTTCAAAATCAATATTACGACATATATAGAAATAAAGTAGTCCCAGGTCATCCGTTATATTATAGTGATTCGGCAATTGAAATAATTAAAAATAATTTAGATAAATTGCACCCTAATAGACCAGAGACGTCAGCTTGGAGATTGGGTGGAATGAATGATAGTAATTTTACGACTGATATTGTAATGGGAATTCATGGCATATACCAAGATGAGGAAACAGTTGAGAGAGCAAAACAAAATAAGATAGATAGAAAACAAATAGGAGAATATAACTTTGATTTAATTAATAAATTAATGAAATTATGATCAAATTAAATGCAATGAAAATAGAAATTAGTACTTTAAATAATGTAATATCAGATGAAGACTATAAAACAGTAACAACAGAGCAATTAGAAAAATGTATTGGGTATTTTAATTTAAAGATTGATGGAAATATAAAAATGGATAAAATAGATAAAATATTAAATATACTAAAAAATAAATAGATGAGAATTCTAATTGTAGTTGATTCACTTGTCTGGGCTATTGGTCATTTAGCTAAAGCAAAGATTAAATATAACCCACATCATGAGTTTAAACTGGTGGAAGTACATCCTAGAGATGCAGGAGAACAAAGTGTTCAAGAGAGTTTTAAAAGTGAGGTAGAAAGTTTTAATCCAGACTTAATACATTTTGAATATTTTAGAAGTGCTTCTCAACTTTTAGAAGCAATGCCAGAACTTCAAAAAAGAAAGATACTTCTAACTCACCATAACCAAAGAGATAAAGCACTCAAACAAGTCGATTGGTTTAAAATAGGTATTGATCATATTGCAGTACATACAGAAAGAAACAAGGAAAAACTAGCAGAACTATTTTATGAAGATGTAACCGTAATAAACCATGGTATTGATTTAGAGTTCTTTAAGTTTTCAGATAAGGAACCGAATGATTTTATAGTAGGATATGCAGGTCGAATAGTACCATGGAAAAGACTTAAAGACATCTCGTCAGTGTCTAAAGAACTTGATTTGAATGTTAGATTCATGGGTAAACAAGATAAGGTCGATTATTGGAATACATTTACCCAAGAAGAACAGGACAATATAGTATTTGACTTTATGGATTGCAAAGATGAAGACCGTCTTAAGTATTACAGAAATATAAGTTGTTATGTTGGATTTTCAGATGACCATTATGAAGAAGGGACTCTAGAACTTCTTGAAGCAATGGCTTGTGGTGTTCCTGTGATAACAACACCATCAGGTGTGGCTAGAGATATATGCAAAGATGATGAAAATGCTTTAATGGTAGAGTTTGGTGACACGGTGGATTTAAAGAAAGCAATTAAGAGATTACAAGATGAACCTGAGTTAAGAGCTAAACTTAGAAAGAATGGATGGAATACGGTTAAGAATATGACCGAAGAAAAGATGGCTTATGAATATTCTTTACTTTATAATAAGGTAATAAATAAAGAGAAGTTAGTAAGTGTAATAATACCTACTACTTTTGATAGAATGGATCAATTAATTGAAATATTAGGACGAATAGAAAAACAAAGTTATCCAAATATAGAAGTAATAATAGGATTTGATGAAACCTCTTTAGATTTAGAACAGACTACTAAAGATTTAAGAAGAAATTTTAACTTGACTATAAAGACGGTCATGACAAATCAAGATGGCTATAATTTAGCAATGTCCAGAAATCTATGTGTGGTTGAAGCAGAAGGTGAATATTTAGTTTTCTTGGATAGTAGAATCAAACCATCTGAGACTGCAGTATTAGAATTTATTCAAATACTTCAAGATAGTGAAGGAAAACAATGGGTATTTGGAAATAAAGGAGGCAATAAACCTGGATTTGTAGAGAATTTTAGTGCAGTTAAGAGATTAGACTTCGTAAAGTTCGGAATGATGAATGAACGAATAAATCAATATGGTGGCATGAGTCAAGAGATTAGAAATCGTTGGAAATCTCAAGGTGGACAATTTATTTATCTTAAAGATACAATGGCACAACCAATTAAAAAGACATCAATGAATCCAGAAAGACGAAAGTCTATAATTGATATGAAATTCAAACTTTACAAACTCTACAGGGGTTTAAGAGGCTAATTAATTAAACACTCTATAATCGATAATACGTTTATAGATTGTAAAAAACTATGGAAAATTTAAAATTAAACAAGGAACAAACAATGTCAATGAAAGTATTAAGTGTCGATGATTCACTTAATATTAAGAATCTTGAAGAGGCTATTAGTAATAAATCAGGTGATTTTACTTCAGGTGAAATAGGTGGTTATAGTCCTGATAAAACTGCTGAGGCAAATTTATTAAAACAAGATTTATCCTGTTGGGGTTATTGGCAAGACCATTATTATCCTCAAGTAATAAGAGAAAGTTATCCTATTTATATTAGAAATGAAGCAGAGGATAAAGGAAGAAAGGCATTTGAAATTATTAAGATGATGAAAGATAAAAAGATCATTAAACTTGATACCGTTGCAGATTTTATTGAAGCAATGGATGCATTAATAAAGATAATTTAATATGAGAAATGAACAGGCTATAAAATTTGCTAAAGAAGGAGAAAAAAATTATAAAAAAAAGACATTAAAACTTTCTATTAAATTACAACAAGAATTTATTAAAGATTTAAAAGAAAATAATGAAAGTAAACAAATGCTAGTTGATTTATTAATGGGTGAAATTGAACATAATTTAGATATAACCGAAAAAGAAATATCTAATATTAAAAGTCCTATGGAATTAACATTAATTGTAAAGACTAAAAATATAAAAAAGTTAGGTAAATGTAGAAACTCATTTAAAAAATGTAATAATATTAGAGAAAAATTCTATCCATTTTGTCAAGAATGTTTGGACAATTATAAATTAAAATAAAAAATATGAAATTATTTGGCAACACACCTTTGATCGAACAAAAAGATGGATCTCAAGTATTAAAGGTAACATTAGAGTTAAAACTAACTGACAGAGAGTTAGGTTTAACTGAACGAGGATTGAAGGAATATATTGAGCATAATTTAATAGCTCAAGTAAATGAAAAAATAAGTAATTTATAAATTAATTTCATCACTCTATGAAAAGAAAGGAAACTAGCCAAGGGACAGAAGATATGAAAGAACTTCGTATTTTCAACGTCCCTTGGCACTGATCACATCGCCCATAATGCAGCCCTTTTTGATATACCTAATACTAAATGGTCTTGGTTAATACAACACCGTAGAGGGTATTCAGAGATGCCCAGAGGTGATCTAATAGGTAAACATGGGATAGAATGGGTTGCACAATATGAATCAGGTAAATACGATTTAGCAGTAATTCATTTAGATCAACAATGTTTTGAATCAGAGATAGAAAAAAGAGGTAAAGGTTCACTATATAGAGAACTTAATAGTGTTATTAAAGACATACCAAAGATAGTTATAATGCATGGAACTCCTTACTATCCAGAGAAGTTTGATAATGATATTAGTAATGATACATTTGCAAAGAATGGCATATCAAGTGTGTTGATTAATAAGTTTAAACATGTATTAGGTGAGAATTATGCAGTCACTAATAGCCGAGTGGCATTTAAACAATGGGATTTAAATGATGAAAAAGATAAAGCATTTTGGCATGGTATGGATCCTAATGAATGGAAAGATTTACCAAAGGAACCTAGAGTGGTGACTATGATTGGTCCAGCTGGATTGGATAAGTATTATGACCGTATATTTTTAAGAGCAGTTAAAGAAGAACTTCAAGATAGAGATATTTACCATTGTCATATTACTGCAGATGCTTCGTTTAAGAATTTTGATGAGTATAGAAACTTTTTAGGCCGAAGTCTTATTTATTTCAATCCAACAAGAGAAAGTCCAATGCCTAGGAGTCGTACTGAGGCAATGCTTTCAGGATGTTGTATTATAACCACAGCAAGTCATGATGCAGATCAGTTTATCAAAGATGGTGAAAATGGAATACTTCTTACTAAGAGACAACCTAGAGTAGTAGCCGATGTAATTGAGATGCTACTTTCAGATTATAATAAGGCAATTGAACTTGGTCAGAAAGCAAAGGAAACGGCTATTAAGGTATTTAGTAAGGATAGATATATAAATGATTGGAGAAAATATATGGATTGGGTTATAGAAGATTATAATAAAAAATAATATGAAAGAAAAAAAATTTAGTATTACAGATTATAATAAAGGATTTGAAATAGAAGAAAGAGAAGATACTATTAATTTTGAATTTTTATATCCATGTCAAAATAAGATTAAATTTTTAGAGGTTGGATTATCAGATGTAAGAGCAAGTGATGGTATTAGAGTTTCTTATGATTTTGAAAGAGATGGATATAAGATAGAGCAACCAACACAGTTAAGTTGGAAAGATGATGAAGAGATTGATTGTAAATGGAAAGAAGTTGCATTTATTGAAAGTTGGGCTTTGGAGGATGAACAAGAATCAAATGAATAAAATAATAAAAAAAACTATGAACATTGGAATAATAACAATGGAGAGATATGAGTCTAAACCTTTTGACTCAGTAGGTAGTTCTCGTATACGTGCTAAATGGCTTACGAATTATTGGAATGAAGCAGAACTTTTTGTTCAAGGAAAACCATATGATATAGTGATATACAGTAAAGCATATTGGACAGAACATGCTAAGGTCTTTAAGGGTTTTAAGATTCTTGATCTTTGTGACCCAGATTGGCTTCACTGGGGTTATCGGACAAAGGAGATGATTGAAGAGGTAGATGTAATAACAGTAAGTACTGAAGAACTCAAAAAAAGTATTGAAAAATTCTCAGGAGGTAAACCAGTTATTCATGTACCTGATAGATTAGATTTAGAATTTCATAAACAACGAAAGATCCATGTAGGTGATGCAAAGAAAGTAGTATGGTTTGGATATTCAACTGGATTTGATATGGTTAATTCAGCACTTGAATCACTTAAAAAAAGAGGATTAGATCTAATTGTAATAGCAAATAAACCATTTATTCCACAAGTTAACTATAGAGATGTTGTTGATGTAACTAATTATCCATGGAAACTTGAGACAGTTAACTCTGATATGATTAAAGCGGATATAGTAATAAATCCTCAGTCTAAAACAGGTAAATGGAAATATAAGTCTAACAACAAGACCATCACCGCTTGGTCATTAGGACTTCCAGTAGCTTATAATGATTTAGATATTGATAAATTTATAACTGAAGAAAGTCGTCAAGATGAAGCCAAAAAAAGACTAAAAGAAGTCAAAGAAAAGTATGATATTAAAAAATCTGTAGAAACTTATAAAGAAATTATAGAAAAATATAATAAAGGATAATAAGAAAAAAATGTATATTTGGTATTGTCCAGAATGTAATGGTATTATTTTTAAAACCGATAAACCTTTTTTATATGATAATATTACAATAATGTGCAGGAATTGTGATCAATTACTTACGTCTG
>Ga0207997_1000483_pt1 | contig 20454 bp, 19 predicted proteins | sample AntAceMetag02UKN_FD_184777 | JGI IMG/M metagenome (GOLD analysis project Ga0207997, IMG submission 184777) | Saline lake microbial communities from Ace Lake, Antarctica - Antarctic Ace Lake Metagenome 02UKN (SPAdes) (version 2) | ecosystem: Environmental > Aquatic > Non-marine Saline and... | reverse complement strand
TCTGCATCTCTTCAGCACTTTGAATTATGACTTCTTTTTTATCCATTAATATCAGTATACTATATTTGACCCTATCATCAAAATAAGATAAAATAATGACATGGATAAAAGCAAACAACTTCAAGAGAAACTAAGTGAAATTAAACATCAAGAAGAAGAGAACAAAGCCAAACAATTAGCTAACAAGCTTGATTTACCCTACATTAATTTAACCATTACCCCGATTGACCCTAATGATTTAATTCTTTTGACAAAAGAGAAAGCTCAAAAAGGAAATGCTTTAATTATTAAAAAATCTGGACGAATACTTCGTTTAGCAGTTAAAAATCCAAAAAGCTCAGAAACTCAAAAAATTATTAAAGAATTTCAAAACCAAGGATTTGAATGCAAACTATTTATTGCTTCTCTAAACAGTTTAAAAAAGGGTTGGCAACGATATGAATTATCTATTTCACACCAAAAAGAACAATCTGTTCAAGGTGTTTTTAATATTAAAAAAGAAGATTTAGAAGAATTTAAAAATTCTTTAAAAACTATTCAAGATTTAGAAAAAGCAATTACTGGACTTTCAACCAGTAAATTATTAACAATTGTTTTAGCAGGTTCAATTGAAATGGGAGCATCAGATATCCATCTTGAACCAGGAAAAGAAGGGATTAGATTGCGCTATAGAATTGATGGACTATTACAAGATATTGCTCTCTTCCCTACAAAAGAATATCACTTTTTAATTTCTAGAATTAAATCATTATCTGATATGCTTCTTAATGTCGTTGATGTTAGTCAAGATGGCAGATTCACTACTAAAATATTAGGAGGTGATAAAAATTTTCCAGAAACAATAGACCTAAGAGTATCTCTGCTACCAACTAATTATGGCGAAAGCGTAGTTATGCGTCTCCTGGGAACATCAACCATTGAATTAAATCTTGATGATTTAGGGATTAGACCAGAATTATTTAAACTCATTAAGGGACAAATTGATAAACCAAATGGTTTGATTTTAACCACTGGTCCAACAGGATCAGGAAAAACGACAACTCTTTATGCTTGTCTTAATTATGTTAATCAACCAGGAACTAAAATTATTACAGTCGAAGATCCAGTAGAGTATAAGCTGAAAGGAATTACTCAAACACCTATAAGTAGTCGCAAAGGACATACTTTTGGAAAAGCATTAAGAGCAATTGTTCGCCAAGACCCTGACATTTTAATGCTAGGCGAAATTAGAGATAAAGAAAGTGCTGAAATTGCTATAGAATTCGCATTAACTGGTCATATTGTATTTTCCACTATTCATACAAACGAAGCAGCAGGAGCAGTCCCTCGACTTTTTGGAATGGGGATAAGCCCTAACTCTTTAGCGTCTTCTCTCAATCTAATTATGGCTCAAAGATTAGTTAGAAAACTTTGTCCTGATTGCAAAGAAGAATATAAGCCGTCTAACGAAATAATAGAAGCAATTAAAAAAATACTTTCTTCAATTCCATCTAATTCTGATATTAAAATTCCAAAAGACATCTCTGTTATATATAAGGCAAAAGGATGCAAAAAATGCCACAATATAGGATATCGTGGCAGAATTGGTATTTTTGAATTTTTAAGTGTAACAGAACCTATCAAAAAATTAATTCTTAGCGAATCAGCTTCTTTTGAAATTCAGAAAAAAGCTCAAGAAGAAGGAATGATTACACTAATCCAAGATGCTGTTATTAATATAATTGAAGGTAAAACTAGTTTAGAAGAAGTAGAGAGAATAATCGGCTCACTTGAAGAATAAAATAATATTCATTAAACTGTAGGCAACAACTCCCTGCCTGAGAGCAAAGAGAAAGAATCTTCCGAGGAATATTTCAGTCGAAACCAAAATATCCAAATAACTAAGAGAAACCCCCATGAACTCAATTATTTAATTAAGTCCTCATTACCTACAGATCAATAAATATTAATAAAAAAAGAAAGAATATTCTCCTCTTTATTTAAGATAATAGCAAATTATAATAGAAATGTCAAGTCAAATTACAGAAACAAAACAACTTAACGAAGATAAATACCTAGATTCAACTCTCAGGCCTCCTTCCTTTGAAGAATATATGGGGCAAGATAAGACCAAGGATAATCTTAAGATCTTAATAGAAGCAGCTAAAAAAAGGAATGAATCAGTTGATCATATTCTGTTATGCGGAAGCTCTGGACTAGGAAAAACAACACTAGCGCATATTATTGCAAAAGAAATGAATAATAATATTAAAGTTACTTCTGGTCCTGCTATTGAAAAGGTTGGCGATCTAGCTTCTATCCTAACAAACCTTCAACCAGGCGATATCCTTTTTATTGATGAAGTTCATCGGCTTAATAAAACAATTGAAGAAACCCTTTATCCAGCAATGGAAGATTTTGTACTTGATATTATTATTGGAAAAGGTCCTTCTGCTAGAACATTACAATTAGAATTACCACGATTTACTTTAATTGGAGCTACAACTAGAACTGGATTAATTTCGTCTCCCCTAAGAGGACGATTTGGCGCTACTTATCGTTTAGATTTTTATGAACAATCAGATATTGAAAATATTATTGCGCGTTCAGCTAATATATTAAATGTTCAAATTAGCGGAAATGAAGCATTAAAAAATATAGCGCAATCATCTAGACAAACTCCCAGAGTAGCCAATCGACTTCTTAAACGAGTTAGAGACTATAGCCAAGTTAGAGGCGATGGAATTATTAATCAAGCAACAACTCAAGAGGCATTAAAAATGTTAGAAATTGATCAATATGGACTTGAACCAGCTGATCGACGTCTTTTAGAAATGATTATTACTAAGTTTAATGGCGGACCAGTTGGTTTACAAGCATTAGCAGCAGCATGCCAAGAAGAAGCAGATACCATTACCGATGTTCATGAACCATATCTTCTCCAATTAGGCATGATTGATCGCACCCCCCGTGGTCGTATTGCTACTAAATCCGCCTATAATCTTTTAAATTTAAAATACCCAGAGAATCAAGATAAACTTTTGTAAGAAATATTTAAACATATGGCAAGGAGGGATAAAATAAAATATATAAAAATCTTTCTATTTATAGTAGGGATTTTTTATTGTGGAACAGTTCAGGCTTTAGATTTAATAAATATAAATACAGCTAGCTTAGAAAAATTAGACACATTGCCTGGCATTGGACCAGCTATAGCCCAAGCAATCGTTGACTATCGTACCGTGACGCCTTTTCAAATTATTGAAGACATTATGGATGTGTATAGAATTGGACCGGTTACATTTGATAATATTAAAGACTTAATCACGGTAGGCGAATTTATTCAAGAAGAAGAACCGGCTCAAGATGAACTAGATGAAGAGACAAACGAAACAATAACAAGCACAGAATCAACTTCCTCTGTTCCTAATAGACCACCAATGGCAGAGGCTGGCACAGATATTGTCGCATTAGTAAATCAAGAAATATCTTTTGATGCTAGTAATTCATTAGATCTTGATAATGATAAATTAATTTTCTTTTGGAATTTTGGCGATGGAGCAACTGATACAGAAAAAATCTCTAATCATATATATCTTTATCCTGGACAATATATTGTTTCCCTATTGATAAGCGACGGAGAATTTTCTGACTTAGACATTATTACAGTAAATATTTATTCACAATCTATTATTATCAGCGAGTTTAGCAATGAATGGATTGAAATTTTTAATCAAAGCGACCAAGTAGCCAATTTAACTAATTGGCAATTAAAAAATCAAAAAGCAAGCAGTTCTCCTTTTCTTTTTCCAGCAAACAGTTTAATGGCACCTAATCAATTTTTAGTTTTAAGACAAGAAATAACAAAAATTGAACTTGATAATGATTCAGATCAGATTCAATTAATTTATCCGGATGGATCAATTGGCGCTGAAGTTAGTTATTTATCTGAAGACAAAGAAATATTTTGTATTGCATTTGATAATGACAACTATTTCTGGACTAAGATTCCAACACCAGGATCTGCAAATATTATTTCAAGAGGAATAAAAAATCAAAAAGAAACCTTTTCTAGTAATAACCCAGAACCAGACATCAAACAGACACAAGAAATACCAGAAGTTTTAGCTACTAATCTTACTGAAAATCAAAATTTTGATACTCAAGAAATTTCAACTACTTCAATTAATAATTTATTAAAAGAAATTCCTAAAAATAATATTCAAAATACACAATCTGCATCTATCTCTCAAAATATTCAATCAAATCAAAAATCCAAACTAATTCTCTATCTTTCTATCATTGTTTCTTCCTCTCTAATGCTAGGCTGGGTTATAGTTTTGTTGAAAAATAGAGTTAAATTCCATTGACACTAATTCTTAAGTAATAGTATTATTAAGGTATTATGAGTGGACATAATAAATGGAGCACCATAAAACATAAGAAAGCTATCACAGATTCAAAGCGTGGTAAAATTTTTAGCAAGATATCAAGACTGATTAGTGTTGCGGCTAAAGAAAAAGGTGGTGATCCAGATTCTAATCCCAGACTAAGAACTGTGATTGATAAAGCGCGTGGAATGAATATGCCAAAAGAGAATATAGAAAGAGCGATTAAAAAAGGAACAGGACAATTAGAAGGAGTTCAAATAGAAGAGATTACCTATGAAGCATATGGACCATCTGGAATTGCATTGATTATTGAAATAATTACTGATAATCGGAATAGGGCTATTGCTGAAATCAAACATATTCTCAATAAATTTGGCGGAAAACTAGCTGAAACTGGAAGTGTTAAATATGTGTTTGATAGACAAGGTGAAGAATGGATACCTAAATATCCAATAGAAATCATTGATGAAAAAACTAAAACTCAATTAGAAAAACTATTCGAAGCATTAGATGATAATGATGATATACAAGAAATTTATTCTAATTTAAAGGAATAATTATGATAATATTAGGGGTTGATCCTGGTACCGCTATAATCGGATACGGACTCATTAAAAAATCAAATAGGGGGATAGAGATTATTGAATACGGCTGCATTGAAACTGACCCTAAATTTTCAACAGCCGAACGACTTAATATTTTAGATAAAGAATTAACTAAAATTATTAAAAAACACAAACCAAATAAAGCAGCTGTGGAAGATATCTTTTTTTTCAAAAATCTTAAAACCGTAATTAAGGTCAGTCAAGCTCGTGGTGTAATTTTAGTTAGAATGGCAAAAATGAAAATTCCTGTATTTGAATATACTCCCCTACAGATAAAACAAGCAGTTACTAGTTATGGTCGTGCAGAAAAAAAACAAGTTCAACAAATGGTAAAATTATTACTTAATTTAAAAGAGATTCCTAAACCAGATGACGCAGCTGATGCCCTGGCAACAGCTATTTGCTGCGCTCATTCTACTCATTAAATAATATGTCTCCTATAATACAATATATGATTAATCAGGGAGTACCAAAGGAAACACTTGTTTTCCTTTTAATGCTTCCTATTGTAGCTATTGTTATATCATTTGCCCGTCAAGTTATAGGTATAAAGGGCTTTGGTATTTATACTCCATTGATTATTACTTTTGCCTTCTTGGTAACTGGACTAAAATATGGATTAATATTTTTTATTACTATTATTTTAGTTGGAACTCTAACGAGATTGTTTATTAGAAAATTTCGATTACTCTATCTTCCTCGCATGGCGATTACCTTAACTATTGTTTCATTAGTTGTTTTAACGATCTTCTATTTTGGCGCATATGGTCAAAAAACTGATTTAATTACAATTTCTATTTTTGTTATTTTAATTATGATAACTTTAGTTGAAAAATTCTTAGTTGCCCAAATAGAAAGAGGAGGAAAAGGAGCAATCTTATTAACCTCAGAAACATTAATTCTTTCAATTATTTGTTATTGGATAGCCAGCTGGAGTTGGTTACAAATATTTGTCCTTAGTCATCCTTTTGCAACTATTTTCTTAGCAATAATTATTAGCATTCTTTTAGGAAAATGGACTGGCTTACGTTTAACTGAATATTTTCGTTTTAGGGAACTAATTAAAAACATTGAAATACCAAAAAAAAGACGACCGGGTAAAATCTAATTAATAACTTATGTTTGATTTCTTAAAAAAATCACATCATGTATTAGGTATGAACGCCCGTATTCTATCATATATGCGGCCCTCTAATTCTCTGAGGGCTATTCGTATTGCAGATAATAAGCTTCTATCAAAGAAAATTTTGAAAAAAAACGGCTTACCAGTACTACAAAATTACGCAATTATTAAAGAGATACAAGAACTTAAAAATTTTGATTGGAATGAATTACCAAATAGTTTTACTCTTAAACCAAATCGCGGATTAGGAGGCGAAGGAATTCTTATTGTCTATGCTCGTAAAAAAAGATCTCCCTATCCATGGGTTAAGGCAAATAGAAAAATAGTTACAATCAATGATTTGAAAAGTCATGTTTTAAACATCTTAGAAGGAAATTATTCTATGACCAACTTGCCTGATGTTGCCTTTTTTGAAGAGAGGATTAAACTATTAAGGCTCTTTAAACCATATGCCTATAGAGGTATCCCAGATATTAGAATTATTGTATATAATTCTGTCCCAGTAATGGGAGAATTGCGTTTGCCAACAAAAGATTCAAGTGGTAAAGCAAATCTACACCTAGGAGGAGTTGGAGTGGGCATTGATATGGGAACAGGAGTCACTACTACTGCTATTCACAAAGATAAAGTAATTGAATATATACCAAATACAAAATTAGCTTTACGCGGGATTCAAATTCCCGGATGGGAAGAAATTTTAAGATTAGCAATTTATGCGCAACGAATAACAAAGGTTGGATTTTTAGGTATTGATATAGCAATTGATAGAGAAAAAGGACCTGTTATTTTAGAACTCAACACTAGGCCCGGTTTATCTATTCAGATTGCCAATCTAAGCCCCCTTGGAGAACGACTTAAAAGAGTTAAGGGATTAAAGGTTAAAACGATTAACAAGGGAATAAAGATTGCTAAAGACCTATTTGGCGGCGAAATAGAAGAAGAATTAGAAGAAATCTCAGGTCGCAAAGTTATTGGCATTAATGAACAAATTGAAATTCTTGATATTGATAGAAATAAACATTCTATTATGGCAAAAGTAGATACAGGAGCATACAGAACAACAATCTGTTCTATTTTAGCTAAAGAATTAAATCTTGATAAAATAATTAACCAAAAAAAAGTTCGTGGTGCACTAGGAGTAGAAGAAAGACCAATTATTAATTTTTCTTTCTATATGGACAAGCGCCTAGTTTCCACCGAAGCGTTTATGGCCGACCGCAGCGAAATGAAATACGATATAATCATAGGTCGTCGTGATTTAAAACGATTTTTAGTTGATCCAGCTAAAAATGTTTTTATGAGACGACCACGTTCTGCTTAAATGATTATTAATAATTTAGAAACACTTAAACAATTTTTTAAACAAATTAAAACTCCAGTTTTTGGCGCTGGAGTTTATGCGTTTGATAGATTAGGATTAGAAAATATTATTCCTAATTATAGGATTATTGCATTACGCTATAGCTTAGACACAAAATTAATTGAAAAAGATATTGAAATGCTATCTTTAGAAAAAGGAATGGGCGTAAAACACATTCAAAAACCACGCAACTCAACAACCATTATTAGACATCCAGAAACAAAAAAATATATAGAAAAATTTAATATCCCAAATGAAAAACCAGCTATTTTAGTTCTTAAAACGTCTACTAAAATGGAACGGTTTTGTGAAAAAAATAATTGGCAATTAATAGCAAATCCCACTTCTTTTGGTAAAGAAACATTTGAGAATAAAATAAAGTTCAGAAGAATTCTTAAAGAAATTGATATACCGGTTCCTCCAGGCAAAATAGCTTCGGTTGATAAATTACACTATGGACACTTAATTAATAAATATGGAATACCTTTTGTGATACAACACCCAACCAAAGGAGGAGGTAAGGGAACATTTTTTATTAACAACCAAGATGATTTTAATGTAGCTGTTAAAAAATTAAAAGGCAAATGGAAAGAAGAAGATGAAGAAACAATATTTACGCCTACACCAGAAGCAATTGTAGCTAAATTTATTCAAGGATCCTCCCCTAGTATTACTGGATGCGTTACTAAACACGGAATTCTTTCAACAAATCTTCAACATCAAATTTTAGACATACCAGAACTCTTTAATCCAGAAAGAGGGTCTGGTCTTTTTTGTGGTCATGATTGGACTGTTTCAAATTTTGACGAAGATATTTCCAAACAAGCATACGATGCTGTAGAAAAAATAGGTCAATATTTTAAAGAAATGGGATATAAAGGAATCTTTGGATTAGACTTTGTTCTTGATGAAAAAACTAATAAACTTTATATCATTGAATGCAACCCTCGCCTATTAGGATCTTTTCCTACTTTAAATATGGTCCAATTATTAAATAATGAACCATTAATTTTAGCTTTTCATATATTAGAATTTCTTAATATTGATTATGAAATTGATTTAGAAGAAATAAATCGCTTAATGCGTCAAAAAAAAGTTGGCGCACAAATGATAACGCATAATCTTACTGGCAGATGGACAAGAAACCATAAACAAATTAAAGCAGGGGTTTATAATATTGAAGAAAATAAATTAAATTATCTTAGACCTGGTTATGATTTAAAACATCTCAAAAATAAAGAAGAATTTGTTTTAGTAGACGGTGTCCAAATAAAAAAATCTCCTTTTAGTCCAAATCGGAGATTATGTCGTATTTTAACGCTTAATAAAACTCTAGATGATTCATATAAACAATTAACTCCATTCGCAAAAAGGGTTACCGAAATTGTTTACAAAGCATTTGATTTAAAACCAGTTAGATGGTTAAGGCTTAAAAGAAAATTTAATCCCAATATATTAGCTAAGGGATAAATAACTAAATCTTTGTTTTAATAAATTTTCTCTTCCCTACCTGAATAATCATTTCATTCTTTATTTCTAACTCTTTCTGCCAATCTTTAATTTTTTTATCATCTATTTTAACTCCACCTTGCTCAACTAATCTTTTGGCTTCACTTTTACTGGAAGCTAATTTTATTTCTAACAATAAATCTAAAATATTATATTTTTTCTTTGATAATTTAATTATAGGAATATCAGATGGGCTTTTTTTATCTTTAAAAATCTTTTCAAATTCTTTTTCTGCTTCTTTCGCTTCTTTTTCACTAAAATAAATACTTACAATTTCACAAGCTAATTTGGCCTTAGCGTCACGAGGATTATCTTTTTTCATTATTTTACTTATTTCCTCTAATGAAATTAAGGTACAATTAATAAATAATGTTTCTATCATTTCATCTGGCTGAGCCATTATTTGCCCAAACATGTCTTGTGAATTTGTATCTAAAAAAACTCCAGTTCCATTGCTTTTGGACATCAACTCTCCTGTTTTTGGATTTTCCATTAAAGTAACAGCAACAACAAATTTATCTTTTCCTTTCATTTTTTTCAAAAGGTTGCGTCCTAATAATGCATTAAAAATTTGATCTGTTCCACAAACCTCAACGTCAACATCCATTGCCACTGAATCATATCCTTGCATTAATGGATATAAAAATTCATGTAAATATATTGGCTTTTTCTCTTTTAATCTTTTACTAAACATATCACGCTCTATCATTTGTTGAACAGTAAAATTACTAGCCAAATTAATTAAATCTTCAATTGTTAATTTTGATAGCCAATCATGATTATATCTTATCCTTGGTGGATTTTTTTTATCATCAAAGTCCATCAATGGTTTAATAAGCCTTTCCCATTCTTTCACATTGTAAAGAACCTCTTCACGCGTTAATTGATTACGAGACGAACTTTCTCCTGTCGGGTCACCTATCCTTGCAGTAAAATCACCAAATAAAATAATAACCTCATGTCCAAGTTTACGAAACTTCTCCATCAACATAAAGTTTTTCGCATGACTCAAATGAAGAGTAGGAGCAGTAGCGTCAAAACCAATATAAAATCTAAGCTTTCTACCGCTAAGAAGTTTTTCTCTAAATTCTTTTTTAGTTGGAAAAATTTCAATAATAGTACCTCGGTTTAATACTTCATCTATTTTATTTGAGTCTATTATTACTTTAGTCATATTAATATGATATCACTCTTGATAAAAATAATCAATTCTGTCAAAATAAAAACATGATTAAAAAAAGTAAAAAAATAATAAAGACAATTATTAAAATTGTTGTTTTTTGTTTTATCATTGGTTCTCTTTTTAGCATTGGTGTTTTAGCATATTTTGCTAAAGATTTACCAGACCCAACTAAAATAGATGAACGAGAAGTGATAGAATCAACAAAAATTTATGACAGAACCGGACAAATAATTCTTTATGATATTCATGGTGAAGAAAAAAGAACAATTATTCAATTTGAAGAAATTTCTCAATTTATTAAAAATTCAACAATAATAGCTGAAGATGATAATTTTTATCATCATATTGGATTAGATTGGAAGGGAATCACAAGAGCTTTTATAGCTAATTTTAGAGGTAAAAAAATAGCCCAAGGAGGATCAACAATCACACAACAATTTATTAAGAATGCTTATCTTGGTGGCCCACAATCAGAGAGAACATATACTAGAAAAATCAAAGAAGCAATTTTGTCATTACTATTAGAAAGAAAATATTCTAAAGATAAAATTCTTGGTTTTTATCTCAACCAAGTTCCCTATGGTTCTAATGCTTATGGAATTGAAGCAGCTTCTCAAACATTTTTTAACAAAACCTCTAAGGACCTGACACTAGGAGAAGCAACTTTATTGTCTTCATTGCCAAAAGCACCAAGTTATTATTCTCCATATGGTTCCCATCCAAAAGAGCTCAAAGAAAGACAAGAATATATTTTAGATAGAATGGTTAAATTTGGCTATATTACAGAAGAACAAGCAAAAGAAGGCAAACAAGAAGAATTAAAATATGCCCTAAAGGGAGACCTCAAGGCTCATCACTTCGTTACTATGATTCAAGAATATTTAGAAGAAGAATATGGCAGAAACTATAATGATATTAATATGGCTGGACTAAAAGTATATACAACACTTGATTGGGATTTACAACAATTAGCGCAAGAAGTTATCACCACTGGTGTAGAAAAAAATGAGAAAACATATAATGCTACTAATGCAGCGTTAGTAGCAATTGATCCTAAGACAGGACAAGTATTAGCATTAATTGGTTCTAAAGACTATGGTGAAGATCAATTTAATGTAGCAACTAGTCCTAATCGACAACCTGGCTCTTCCTTTAAGCCATTTGCCTATGCAGCGGCATTCAGTAAAGGATACAGTCCTGAAACTATTTTATTCGATTTAGAAACAAGCTTTGGAGAATTTGGTCCAGTCGGAGAAGAAAAAGAGTATAAGCCAAATAATTATGATTTAAAATTTAGAGGACCAATTAGCATGAGAGATTCTTTAGCTCAATCAATTAATCTACCATCAGTTAAAACTCTTTATCTAGCAGGTGTTAATGACACAATAACCTTAGCTCAAGACATGGGAATTACAACATTAAAAGACCGCAGTCGCTATAGCTTATCTTTGGTTTTGGGTGGTGGCGAAGTAAAACTTATTGACGAAACAGCCGCCTATGGTGTTTTTGCAAGTGAAGGCATTAAACATCCAGTTAGTTTAATATTGAAAATAGAGAATAGTAAAAAAAATATACTAGAAGAATATAAAGATGATCCAATTAAAGTATTAGATAAGCAAATAGCTCGTCAAATTAATGATATTCTTTCTGATGAAACAGCAAGAATACCAATGTTCGGTCCTAATTCAAAATTATATTTACCAGAGATACCAGTTGCTGCTAAAACTGGGACAACTCAAGATTATACAGATGGATGGACGATTGGATATACGCCAAGCTTATCTGTTGGCGTATGGGCTGGGAATAATGATTTCACAGAAAAAATGAAAAAAGGAGCAGCCGGACTTTATGTTGCATCGCCTATTTGGAATGAATTTATGACAAAAGCCTATGAAATTAAAAGTAATAATAACAACACTATTTTTAGTAATGAAGAAAATATAATAGAGAATGAATTTTTTCTTCCTAAGGAAACAGAGTTGTTCACGTCACCAGAAAAAACACCAACAAGCACAACTCCAATGATAAATGGTGAATTGGCTTATAAAAATATTATAAAAATTGATAGAATCTCTAATAAAATTGCAACGGAATTAACTCCACCAGAATTAATCAATGAGAAAATATATCGAGAAATTCATTCTATTCTTTATTATATCAATAAAGAAGATGATCAGTTTAAAAACTGGGAATCTTCTGTTGAAAAATGGGAAACTAATCAAGAAAATCCACCAACAGAATATGATGATATACACACAATAGAAAACCAACCTAGTGTTAAAATAATTTCACCACTAAATAATAGTTCTATTAATGATTATAGTTTAACAATTCAAGCTCAAGCTAGCGCAAACCTAAGAATTAAACAAGTTGATTTTTTTATGAATGATCAATTAATTGGCACAGATAGAACCTCACCATATTCTATTACATTTAATCCTTCTACTTATTTTGTTTCCCAAATAAAACAAACTATTAAAGTTCGCGCTTATGATAAAGTATTAAACAACAAAGAAGACAAAATTATTATAAATAAATAATATAAATTTAAATTATGTCAATAAAAAAACGAGATTTCTCTCGTTTTTTTAATTATTTTATAAATATTATATTTCTATATTTTAATAGGCATAACCACGTAAGTATAACTCGCATCACCAACTGGACGCAACACAACGGGTTTAGCTGAAGTATTTAATCCAATAATAACTTTGTCACTAAAAATATTATTTAAACCATCTAAAAGATATTTATAATTAAAAATTATTTCTACTTCTTTGCCTTCAATTTTAGCATCAATCTTAGATTTATTTTCTCCAATATCTGCATCTTTCGCCAATATCTCTAATATAGACTTCTTAGGATCAATATAAACTTTAATATCATTAATTTTCCCACTAAACAAACTAGCAATTTTAATATTACTAATCAATTCGTTTCTATCAACTATTAATTGTGTTTGAAAACTATCTGGGATAATCTGTTGATAATCTGGGTATTGTCCTTCAATAAGTCTAGAAATAACTTGAGTAGAACCTAAATTAAATAAAATTTGATTATTAGATAAAGCAATTTCTACATCTATTTCTTCGTCTCCTAAGATTCTACTTACCTCTTGAATCGTTCTTTGAGGAATAATAATTGACTGATTTTTTAATTCCTTAGAATTATTATTAATTTCTATATTCTTTTCTGCTAAACGAAAACTATCTGTAGCTGCTAATTTAATTAAATTTTTATTAAAATTAATATAAATACCAGAAATTTCTGGTCTAGATCCAGACAAAGAAGCAAATTCTACAACTTGAGATAAACTATTTTTTAAAACACTTCCTTTAATTTTAATAAATGGTTTCTCTGTAATTTTTGGAATAATTGGAAAATCATCAGCTGATAACCCCTTAATTAATGATTTAAGTTTTTTACATTTAATTTCCAATTGATTGTCTTTAGTTTTTAATTCAATTTTTTCATTTGGAAGATTACTAATAAAATCTGTTAATAAGCGAGCAGGGATAGTGATACTTCCAGTACTTTTAACTTTTCCTATAATAGAAGAATTAATACCAATTTCTAAATTAGTAGATGATATTTTTAATTTATTTTTATCTACAAACAAAAGAAGGTTGTTTAAAATAGGTAGCGTTAAATTACGACCAATAATTTTTTCGGTAATATTTAATGCTTGTTTTAAATTTTTTTGAAGGCAAATAATATTCATGAATTTTATTTAATAATTATTAAATAATATATATTATTAAGTTATTATTATTATTATGTTGTTAAAATATGTGGAAAAGTTATTTTTTTGAATTTATAATTGATAATTTTTGATTAATAATTTATTGATAAATATATTAATAAATTGTTGATAAGCACTTAATTAATTTATTGTATTATTTAATAATTTAATTATACACAATTTATTTAATTATATAATTTTTCTTTAATTAAATTTATTTCGTATTGTAAGGAATTATTCTCCTCTATTTCTCTTTTTATTTTTTTACAAGCGTACATAACTGTTGTGTGATCACGTCCACCGAGTTTTTCTCCAATATATGGATAAGATCCATTTAACTCTTTTCTAATTAAATACATACTTATTTGTCTTGGTTGAACTAATTGTTTTTTTCTAGAACGATCGAATAGGTCATTAATGTTAATATCATAAAATTCAGAGACTGTTTGGAATATTTTTTTACAATTAGTCATTTTTTTAGGGGTATTGATAATTTGAGATAAAATTTCATCAATATTTTTAATAGTTGGAATAGTGTTGTTTATTTGAGAAAAAGCAATTACCCTATTAAGTGCTCCTTCTAATTCTCTAATATTACTTTGTACATTAACTGAAAGATGATTAAGAACATCATCTGGTATCTTAACTTTTTTTTCTTCAGCTTTATTTTTAAGAATTGCCGTTCTTGTCTCTAGGTCTGGTTGACCAATGTCTGCGATCATACCACCTTCAAAACGAGAACGAAGTCTATCTTCTAAGGTTGGTATTGCTTTTGGAGGTCTGTCTGAGCTGATAATAATTTGTTTGTTTTTTTGATAAAGAGCATTAAATGTATTAAAAAATTCTTCCTGTGTTTTTTCTTTGCCTGCAATAAACTGTATATCATCAATAATTAAAACATCTGTTTTATAAAAATTCTTTTTAAATGTATCCATTCCCTTCTTGGAGATAGCATCAACCAATTCTCTTGTATATTTTTCAGAACTTAAATATTTTATTTTTCTATTAGGATATTTTTTATACAATTTATTGCCAATTGCTTGAAGTAGATGAGTTTTTCCCAATCCAACACCGCCATAAATAAAAAGTGGATTGTAAAGAGTACCTGAGTGCTTCACTACTCCCATACTAGCTGCTTGAGCTAATTCGTTAAAAGAGCCAATAACAAAATTATTAAAAGTATATTTAGGATTAAGGTTTGTTTCTTTATTGAGATTAAATTCTTGAAAATTTAATTGATTATTTGCTAGAGTAGCCGATGGTTTTTTTAAGTTTTTAATATTTATTATTGGTTTGCTTTCCCCAATAACAAATTGCAGTTCTTTAATATCTGGAGAATTGTTTCGTAGAATTTTTAAAATTAATTTATTATATTTATTTTCTAACCATTCTTTAGTAAATCCATTTGGTGCACTTATTGTAATCACTCCATCTTTTTTAGAGTGGATTCTAGTACTTTTAAACCAAGTAATAAAATTAGCTTTAGAAATAGTTAGTTCAACTTCTCCCAAAACGATTTGCCAAAGGTCTTTTATGTCCATAAAAATAATAAGTAATACTTAAAAATATTATATCATAATAATAAAGATATTAGAACAACTTGGTTTTGTTAACAAGCTGTGCATGAAGTGTTTATAAATAATCTAATTTGACTATCCACTTATTAAATGATAAGCTTAGTATTAAATACTTAATAAAATATATCATAAAATGTCATTAACCTATAATCCAAAAAAGAAAAAAAGAAAAAAAACACACGGGTTTAAAGCAAGAATGTCTACTGAATATGGTCGTCGTGTTTTATCTAAAAGGAGAATAAAAAAACGGAAAAAACTAACCGTTTAGTTTATATATGCTATCTCGTGAATATAAATTAAAAAGAGATAACGATTTTAAAAAAATATTTAAGCAAGGAAGATATAGTAGAAATGGTTTTATTGGAATTAAGTTTTTAAAAAATGATTTAAAATTTAATCGTTTTGCGTTTGTGATTGGATTAAAAATATCTAAAAAGGCAGTCTTGAGGAATAAAATTAGGCGACAATTAGAAGAGATTGTTAGATTAAGTTTTGATCAAATGGAAATTGGCTTTGATGTTGTTATCTTGGTTGAAAAAGAAATAATTAATAAAAATTATCAAGAGATAAAAAAGGAAATAATTAATTTATTTAAAAAAATAAAATTGATTAAATAGAATTATGGATTTTATAATTACCATTTTTAATGAAGTTCTTTATCGCCCACTATTTAATGCTCTTATATGGATTTACAATATTGTTCCTGGAAACGATTTAGGTATTGCTATCATTCTTTTAACAATTTTAATTCGATTTATTCTTTATCCTCTTTCTAAAAAAGCTATTCAGTCACAAAAAGCAATTAGCTTCTTACAGCCCAAAATCAAAGAGATACAAAAAAAATACAAGAATAAAGAAGAACAGGCCAAGGTGATGATGGAACTATATAAGAAGCATAAGGTGAATCCTATGGCTGGTTGTCTGCCTATCCTAATTCAATTGCCAATTTTAATAGCGCTTTACCGAGTTTTCTTTAGTGGTTTAAATATGGAAACATTAAATATTCTTTATGGTTTTATTCAAAGACCAGATTCATTAAATTTAATGTTTTTAGGATTAATTAATCTTTCTCAAAAAAATATTTTTTTAGCTATTCTGGCTGGATTTTTTCAATTTATTCAGTCTAAAATGATTTTACCCCAAAATATTACTAAGGATAAAAGCAAGTCAGGTGGTTTAGATTTTTCTTCAATAATGAGTCAACAAATGTTGTATTTTATGCCTATAATTACTATTTTTATCGCATGGAATTTACCGTCAGCTCTTCCTCTCTATTGGATAGTAATAACTATTTTTGGTATAGTTCAACAATATTTTACTAAAAATGGAATTATTAAAGATTTAAATTAAAACATATGGATAAAATAAATATTATTAAAAAAACAGTTGAGGAATTATTAAATACTATACATTTTAAAGGTGATGTAAGTATTGATGATTTACAATCAGATGATATTTTAGTTAACATCCAAACTGAACATGCCGGATTTTTAATTGGTCAAGCTGGAGCGAATTTAGATGCATTACAACATATTGCTCGGATTTTAGTTAATAAAAAAAACGAAGAGTCAACTCCATTTGTTTTAGATGTTAATAGTTATCGTAAACAGAGGATTGATTTGTTAAAAGATTTAGCTGAAAATGTAGCTGAAAAAGTGTTGTTAGAAAAAGTAACCCTTACCCTTCAGCCAATGTCTTCTTATGAAAGAAGGATTATTCATTTAGCATTAGTTAATAGACCAGAAGTAAGCACCGAAAGTATTGGGTATAATTTAGAAAGAAGAATAATCATTAAACCAACTAATTAATGTTTATTGAGGCTAAAAATATTATCAATAATAAAGCCGTTACTCAGAGTGGTCAATTACTTGGCAGGGTAATTGATTTTGAGATAGACACTATTAATCAGAGAGTTGTTAAATATTATATTCAAGGAGATTTAATAGGTTTTTTAAAAAAACCATTAATTATTAATGCTGATCAAGTAATTGAAATTAAAAAAGATAAATTAATTATTAAAGACGCTGTTGTTTTTGATGTAGAATACGCAAAATAGGATATGTTAAGCAGGAAAATAGCTTATAACACTATTATTTCAGCAGGGGCTAGAATCATTGGGCTAGTCCTTTCTTTAGTTGTAATTGGTTTTATTACTCGTTATTTAGGTCAAGATGGGTTTGGTTATTATTCTACCATCTTGGCTTTTTTATTTTTCTTTACTGTTTTAGCTGATTTAGGTCTCTATTCTATTTGTTTGTGTGAAATATCTCGACCACAAGCAGATGAAAGAAAAATAGCTAGCAATGCTTTTACTTTAAGATTTTTTGCTGGTTTATTTATTTTTATTTTATCTCCACTAATTATTTATCTTTTTCCATATCCTATTGAGGTTAAGTTTGGTGTTTTAATTGGGGCTGTTGGTTTTTGGATTATGTCTAATCAACAGGTTCTAATAGGTATCTTTCAAAAACATTTAAGAATGGACAAGGTTGCTATTGGAGAATTAGTTGGGAGATTGGTTCAGTTAGGATTAGTAGTATTTTTTATTAAACAAGATTTTGGATTTTTGTTTATTGTTAGTGCTTTGGTTTTTGGTTCTTTTATGAATTTTATTTTAGTTTTCTTTTTTAGTCAGAAATATATTCATATTTCATTTGAATTTGATTTTGTTTTTTGGCGTTCTTTATTGAAAGAATCGTTACCATTGGCTTTGGCAATTATTTTTACTATGGTCTATTTTAAAATAGATACGATTATGCTTTCTTTAATGAAGCCGGCTATGGATGTAGGAATTTATAATTTGGCTTATAAATTTTTAGAGAGTTTACTTTTTTTCCCGGCAATGTTTGTTGGATTAATAATGCCTTTAATGTCTGAATATGCTTTCTCTGCTAGAGAAAAATTTAAACAAATTACTCAAAAAACTTTAGATATCTTATTAATTTTTATTATTCCAATGATTATTGGAGTTATTTTTGTTTCTAAAGAAGCAGTTGTTTTAGTTGCTGGTCAAGACTTTATTCTTTCGGCGGGAGTTTTAAATATTTTAATTATTGCAGCTGGAATTATTTTTTTAGGAGTTCTTTTTTCTAATATGATTATTTCTTTAAAAAAACAAAAAAGTTTGACTTATATTTATGGGTTGGGAGTAATTATTAATTTAATAGCTAATTTTATTTTGATTCCTAAATATTCGTATTATGGCGCTGCCTGGACAACTCTTCTAACTGAATTAGTGGTTACTGCTTTAATGTTGGTTGCTCTTTCTAAAATTCTTGATAAATTACCTTCTTTTAAATTGGTTTTTAGATATTTATTAGCTGGATTGATGATGGTTATGGTATTTTATTTCTTATCTAATTGGCCTTTGTTTGTTTTGATTATTTTATCTACTTTAATTTATTTTGGTTTTTTATATTTAATCGGTGAATTTAAAGGATTAAATCTTGTGTTTAGAAAACGAAATTAATATGTTTAAATGGTTTCTTATTTTGATTGCCTATATCCCCTTCCAGATTGCCTTAAATCCAGGATATGGTTTTGATTTATCCTCTTTGCGTGTTTTTATAATATTATTATTTCTTGTGTGTTTGATAAAAATTTATCAAAAATGTTTTAAGTTTTATAATCTTCAGGCAATGAGCCTGTTTTTATTTTTAATTTTATCTGGGATTTCTTTAATTAATGCAGAAAATATTTCTTGGGGATTAAGAAAAATAGTTTTTTTTATTTCAATTTTTTTAATATATTTTTTAGTCGTTACTTTAATTGATAATTGGATAAAAATTGAGAAAGTAATAAAAATTCTATTTATAGCTAGCGGATTATTCGCTTTAATTGGTTTATTTCAGTTTTTATTTCAGTTTATTTTTAAACTAGAAAAAGTTTATGGTTTTTGGGCTGTAAATGTTTTACCTATTTTTTCTGGTTTTAATTTAGGAGAAATGATTTTAGCTTATCCTAGTTGGCTGGTTAATGTTGGCGGAGAAACGATTATGAGGTCTTTTTCTTTGTTTTCTGATCCTCATATGTTTTCTTTTTATTTGGGATTAATTATCCCATTAGTAGTTATTCTTTACTTTAAAAATTTTAATAGAATTTTATTATTTTCTATTTATTTTTTATTATTCATTGGTTTGTTATTGTCTTTTTCTCGTGGCGCTTATTTTGCAATTATTATTACTTTTTTAATATTATCTATTTTACTTTGGAGAGAGAGTGGTCTAAGGGGAAGAAAATTAGCTATTTTATTTTGTTTATCTCTTTTGATTTTCATAATTCCAATTACTCCTATTTCAGATAGATTTTATTCTTCATTTGATTTAAATGAAGGATCAAATGTTGGGAGATTGGAGATGTGGCAACAAGCTGGGGAAATTGGTTTAAATAATTTTTGGTCTGGTATGGGACTAGGAAATTATTCATTAGAAATTGATTCAGATCTTGATTATCGGAATCCAATAACTGCCCATAATCTTTATTTGGATATTTTTTCTGAGATGGGTATATTTGTTTTATTTATTTGGTTAATTTTAATTTTAGGTACTATTGGTTATTTGTTTCAGTTAATTAGAGATACTAAAGACAATAATATAAAATATCTTTCAATCTCTTTAATTGGTTCTTTGGTTTATTTCTCAATTCATAGTTCTTTTGAAACAGCAATTTATCAACCAAGCGTTTTAGCTCTCTTGGTAATAATTTTAGGACTTTCATCAATATTATATGTCTCAAAAGATAATTAACTGGATTATATATATTATAGTTTTTTCTTTACCACTTTACTTGGTTAATTTTAGAATTGGTTGGGTTCCGGTTAATCTTTTAGAATTATTAATTTGTGGTTTATTTATTTTTTGGTTATTTTTTGGGAATAAAGATCGTTTGGTTTTTAATAATAAGATTTGGATTCCAGTATTAATGATTTTTTTTGGAGTAACTATTTCTACTTGGTTTTCAAATGACATTGAAATTAGCGCTGGTAT
>Ga0207997_1000480_pt1 | contig 20475 bp, 33 predicted proteins | sample AntAceMetag02UKN_FD_184777 | JGI IMG/M metagenome (GOLD analysis project Ga0207997, IMG submission 184777) | Saline lake microbial communities from Ace Lake, Antarctica - Antarctic Ace Lake Metagenome 02UKN (SPAdes) (version 2) | ecosystem: Environmental > Aquatic > Non-marine Saline and... | reverse complement strand
ATATTTTATATGCTAAGTCTGTATCTGGGTCGCTTGAAAATACTAGTCCAAGAGAATCAAATAATGTTTTAACTCTTTTTATTAAATGTTCATTCATATATTTATTATGTTATAGGGGTTATTTAATTAGTTATTATAATATAATCAATTAATTTCATTATATCTTCAATTAAATCATTTTGAGTTTTTTCTCCATAAGTTCCTTCTAATGGTTTTCCAAGATGTCTACTCAACTTTATTTTTAAATCGTTTATTATATTTTCTTTCTCCATAGTATTATATTAATTTATAAACTTAGGGATTTGATAAAGGACAAACCCCTTTAAAACCTTTAACAAACTATAGCTTTTCTTGTTTTTCTACTGATAAGCATTAGCTTACCATCTTTAGACCAAACTTCTCTGTTGAACCATACATAACCAAGATAAGTCCAGCCATAAGCTATTAGCTTTTTCTTAGACCATTTCATTAGTCCTCCTTATTTACACTTAATTCTATATAAAGTTCTTTTCCTTTGTTTCCTATATTGTTTATAAACTCTATTACCTTTTTTTTGATTTTTAGCTCGCATATATTTATAAATCTTCATGCTTAATTCCCCACCTATGAGAATAATGTTCATTATATTTAAAGGCTTTTTCAGATTGCTCTTTAGTACTTTCAACTACTTCTCTCCTTTTACGAGTTATGCTCTCAGGCTTATAATCTCTTATTATTTCTTCTATCTCTGAAGGAAAATATATTCCTCTTTGTTGTGCTATATATTTCCAATAAGTCAAACATATCTTAGTATTGTTTCCTTTAATGCTAGGATATTTTTCTATTAAATATTTTATTATATTTGGTTTAACTTTCATACATTTATTTATTTTTTAAATAATTTACTAAATTTAATATATGAACCAGTTTTAATTATATCTTTATGAAATTTTTTAAGATTGTGTTGTCCACCTAATATTTTTATTATCATATATTTAATTATTAAAAATTTTAACTTCTTTATTATTAGGATAAGGACCTTGTTTAATCTCTAAGACTCTAGCACCTTTTTTAAATCTAAATCCGTGTCCTCCATTTAGATATAACATACTATCTCCTTTTTTAAGTTTTTCAATACTAATTAAATTCCACTTATTATCATATATATCTACTTCAATTCTACCGTGTTCTACATAGATAAATTCCGTTGTTTTTTGAACTTTATAATTAAAATGTATATGTTTATGTGCTTGTATTATTTTCTTTCCTATATGGGCGATTTTACCCACTTGAAATGGACATTCAAATGGTGTAAAAAATTGAACTCCTTTAGTTTTTAAACTACGTTTATATATAATAGATAATAATTCTTTGCCACTATATATTTCTTTTATTGATTTATCCTGTACTCTACTGTACATAATATTTTTTGTTATTATTTAAAAATTCTAAATCTTTTTCATTTGGTATATATCCTTCTTTATCAAGATATGCTTTAGTCTTTTTAAGATACTTACTTTGAGTTTCAAAACAATGTAATGGCAACATATCTTTTCTACCTTCTGGCTGATGAGTTCTAAAATTACTTAAAGGAGCAGCATTGTATGGACTATTTGATATTCTCTTTAAAATATGGTGTAAACAATTAGCATCATTCCTACCATCTTCCCAATCTTTTTGCCAACCATCACTAAAAAATAAATATCTTGTATCTTCTGTAAAATTATTCTTCGTCATATTGACATTTTATCAACTAAATCTTTTTTCATTTTGCTTAACTTATCTAATGTTTCTTTAGATGCTGGTTTTGTATTATCAATTATATCTTTAATTTTTTTATTCTCTCCTTCAGAATATTCTTTTCTTTTATTATCTAATAAATCTTCATCTGGTTTAGTTTTTGATAACCAATTCTTAAAAGCTAATATTGGAACCTTAGGTAAACTCTTTTTATTTACTACCCACCATTCACACATATCTTCTATTATAATTTCATATTTTCTATATGGATATTTCTTTTCTAATTCTGAAAATTGTTTATGATTAAATATCTCAGTTTTAACATCTTCTACACTTACTCGTGGTATTCGTTTAGTTGATTTAACCTTTTTTTTAATAGGAGTTATTTCAGACTTCTTACCAATAGAACTAAATAAATTTCCATCTATTTGATTTTTTATTTTCTCAAAATCTTCCCAAGTAGCACCTCTACTTGACCATAATTTAGGATTAATATCTTTCCTTAAATTTTGATGTTCAAAAAAATTAATAACAAAATAAAATTCTTCCTCATTAAAATTTATTTTAATCCACAACCCCTGACTAATAATATCATCTACCCAATTAGAAACTTCACTAGTATTATTAGACCAATGAGGACATATAATAGCTTTCAATTTTTTTATAGATATTGGCAATAATCCAAAATCATCTGTATGTATAATTCCCCAAGTATAAAATAATTTTGCTAAATCTTTTTTTAGATTATCAACTCTTTCACTTAATGATATAGCTTTGTTTATCATTCTTCCTACTGACATTTTTTTAATTTTAATTTAATAAATTTTATTCATCGTCACCAAATGGAATATCTTCAATATCAATTTCATCTTCTTCATTATCAGATTTGTTAATATCATCATTAACATCTATTTCTGAAGGTTCTTTACCAGCCTTTTCTTTCATTTTATTAACAATCTCTTTCAAATCTTTTACAGTTTCTAAAACTCTTTGCTTTTCTTCTTCGTTTAATGGTTTATTATTCTTAGTTGGTTGAACAAAATACTCTGTTTTTAATTTTTCACCAGTTCTTTTAATAGTTATATCATAATCTGGAACACCATCAAATTTCCAATCTTCATCCATACCAAGTTCACCGAGTTGTTTAAATACACTATAACCAACTTGACCTATTTTTACATCACCATCTGCTCTATCTAATACCCAAAATAGAAACTTAACATTTGGTTTATCACCAGCTTTACAATACTTACAACCACTATCTTTACCAATACAGGTATAACTTTTATTATCTTCTTTTACAAAATGACTACCGATAACCTCTCCTGTTGTTAAAATTCTTATTTTATTATCTCCTTGTTGTGGTCTCCAAAATTGACCTCCTCCTATTTTATATTCTTTAGCTACCTTTTCATAATCTTGAAATTTCATTTTTTTATTCCTTTCCGCTTTTTAGCGTTTATTAATTTTTTTGTTAATTCACTTATATTTTTTATATAATCATTTGTTTTATCATCATTATAATCAATTTTTTTTATTCTTTTCTTATAATAATAAATTCTATTTTTTAGATATATAACATCTTTATTATTATGTATATATTTATGAACATAACCACGTCTTTTTTCTTTTTGTGCTTCTGGCGAAATTCTTATATCATTTATAAAACATTCTACACTACAATATACTCTTTTTTTCTTTTTTGGTTTACCACAATATTTACATTTACCACCAATACTATTTTGTATAACTATAGCAGTTCTTTTTTTACTATTTTCTTTTTTAATTTCTTCTAATTGATATGGCTCTAAATATTTATTAATTATCTGTCTAACTCTTTCTCTTGTAATTTTATATTTTTTACCCAATTCTTCATAAGTTAAACATTCACCATTAATATAACTAGTAACAATTTCTATATTCCTATCTTTAAATTCTTTTTCACCTTTTTTTCTTTTAAATCTTTTCATCATATAATTATTCTTTAATATTATTTTTAATCCAATCTGCTTTTATTTCGTCATTTTTATCCTTAATTTTTCCTTTAATTGAACTTTCCCAATCTTCTGCATTATCAAATCTAGTTAAAAGTTTAAACCAAGAACTACGTTGAACTTCCCAATTCTTATTATAACACCCTTCAATAATATATTTCTTTTTATTCTTTTGAAATCTTATTTTACCCTTTTCATTAAATATAATATTTTCTGGCTTTGGTGGTTCTGTCTTACTTCTAATATAATAAGTCATTTCTTCAGTGTCTCTTTTATATAATTCTTCTAAATTTTTATCATTCAAATAAACTGGAAATTCTGCTGTCATTAAATCATCTTTTGATATATAAAGAAGCCTACCTTCTTTTATATTATTCGCTTTTAGATAAGCATATAATTGTAATCTATGCCAAGGATATGCTTTTGCTAAATAATCTTTCTTGTTCCAAAATGCCATCGAATTAATTGATTTAAAATCATAAAGTAATTCTGGTAGTCCATTGGGATACTTTTCTAATAAACTTTTAGCCATAGCAATAGTTCTACCTTTAATGAAATCACTAAAATGATAATCATCACAATGTTTTTCTACTTGTTTTAAATCTGGCTTTCCACCAGCCAAAGCATCATATTTACCTAACATTTTCAATGACTTATCTGTTTCCTCTATTACTGACCATTGATTACGACCTTGTTCATCTGGCAAATCCTGTGTATTTATTAAAATGCCACAAGCTCTAAATACATTTAACATCAAATGATGAAATTCATCTCCTGCTGAAAATATTCTTAATACTCTTTCCTCATACGGATTAGTAACTGGAACTCCCATCATTTTCTGATATCTATCCCAATAATTTTTTCCTAAATCTGATGGACTCATATAATCTCTAACTTTTGGCTCTCTTTGTTTAGTCAATTCATTCATATCATTCCAAGTTCCGACTATACTCCAACACATATCTTTTGTCATATCATCAATTTTTTCATTATTATTTTCAATGTCTTTATCTGACATCATAATTTTATTATTTATTTATTAAATGTTATATTAATAGTTTAGCATATTTTAACAAATAAGTAAATACTTATAACTGTGGATAAGTTTTTTCTTAATTGGATTTTTAAAAATGCTATTATTCTCTTATCTTAACTTCTCTTAGCTTCTCTTAACTTCTCTTAACTTAACTTCTCTTCTGTAAACGTTCTGTAACGTCTCGTAACACTTCGTTACAATCTGTAACATTTTAGTGTTTCAATCGTCTTATTTAGTAGAGAACATATATATAAAACATAATAAGTAAAGTATAAAGTAAGTATTTAATTTTCAAAGAACTTTTTGTACCAACATATATACCATTTTCGGAGTGTTGGTTTTTTTTTATTATATTATAATTATATTTTAATTCAGCCTCTTTACGAGCTTTTATTGCATCTTTTTTATATTTAAAATATCCAATATCTATTTTCTTTTTATTTACTACTATTCTGACTTGCCATTTTTTATTATTTTTAAACCACCAAACTCCTTTAGTACCAGAAGTATTATCTTTTCTTAATTTTGAATTTCTAGAATTTTTTGATTGAGATACATCTCTTAAATTACATATTCTATTATCTGTTTTAATTCTATTAATATGGTCTATTGTTTGTTTAGGAAAATTTCCGTATTCGTATAACCAAGCAAGTCGATGAGCCTGATAATCTTTCCTATTTATTTTAATTATAATATAACCAATTTTATTAATTGTTCCAGCAATATATCCAACCATTGCTCTAGGATTTCTATATAATATCCATTTAAAAAAACCTGTTTTAGAATTATATTTTAAATATTTTTTTAATATTTTTTGATTCATATTTTTTTTAATCCAAATCTTTCAATGTCTTCTAAATCTGGTGTTGCCTCGTGGCAATTATTTTTTTTCTTATCTTTACATCCTTCACATAAATAAAATCCTTTATATTTTTTACATTTTTTATTAATATGTTCTTTTCCTATTAATATTCCACATCTTTCACAATACTCACCAAGCTTAGCATTCTTTGGAATTATGCCATTAAAATATAATGACACATCTCCTTTCCTTAATGGGCTAAATTTATATAATTCTTCTTTCCATTTAGTTCCCATTATGTATTTCTTTTTGGCATTACTCCAAACTATTATTCTTTTTATTATAACTTTTTTAAATCTTGCGACAAGCTTCATAGATTTATTGATTATTAATTAATTATTCTTTTAAATTTATTTTCAAATTCCTTTTCTTTATAAAATGTTTTTCTATGACATTTTTCACATAATGTAATACCATTATCAATATCAAAACATTTACTTTCATCTATTCTCATTGGTATAATATGATGTACATTAAATTTCACTGTTATTCCAAGTCCTTTTTCATTTTTTATACCACACACTTGACAAGTATAATTATCTCTTTGAAATACTTTCATTCTCCATCTTTTATATTTTCCACTTTCCATTGTTTGTTTTCTTCTCATTCTATAATCAGAAGGAATTGATTTTCTTAAATTTAATCTTTCTTTTCCTAACCAATATCTAACTGGATTTTTTAATTTTGCTTGTCTAAGTTTTTCTTTCCATTCTTCAGACATTTTTTGTCCTTTATTCCAACCAGCAGGACATTTAATAATACCAATTTTATGTTTATATTGTGTTGCACAACTATGAGAACAAAATTGTCTAAAATTACGACTTGGTAAAACTTCAAATTTTTTATTACAATTTTTACAATTCTTTTTTATTTTCTCTTTACGATTACATAATGCCATATTAGTATATTTAATATATTATATAATAAGTATAACATACTAAATGTATTTTGTAAATAGTAAATATCAATTTGTCAAATTACAGTATTGTAATAATTTTATTTTTTTTCCCCAATTAAGTGCATCTTGTTTACTAGCAAACCAAATATCAAAAACTTCACAACCATATCTTTTATTCATTCTATCTTGAACTTCAAATATTTCATCATCAATTTTTATTTTAGTACCAAACTCTAAACAATTATTGGCTATAATACCATATCTTGTTTTTTGACCAGAAGCAGTTATATTTGGAGTATCATCAGTCTGACTTTCTTCTGAACTATATCCATAAACAGTTGCAACAACTTCCTTATATTTACATAGGACGCTGTCCAATCCGCAAATATCAACAGGTGTATATGTATTTAATAGCCCTTTATCGTTAAAATTTGGTTGAATTTGGGCTTTATAATCAATTTGTGATGTATCTATTGTCTGATAGTCGAAATGGCTTAGGTCGTTAATTTTGAATCCAATTATTACACAAATTATTATTAAGATTGTCAATGAGTATTTACTTGTTTTTTTGTTTTCTAACATATTTTTGTTTTTATTTTTTAATTATTAAAATACTATATATTCTAAACTATTTCCTCCATCAATCATTCTTTTTCTGATAGCAGTTTTAGATTCTTCACTCAATTTATCTGCTAATTTTTTTTGATTTACAATATCAAACATTGCTACCATATACATTAAATTATCTTGAATATTTTTTAAGTCTTTTAATTTGCTTGTTTTCTCATCTACATATCCATAAGTATTATCGTAAAAACACCATACTTCTACACATTTATTTCTTACTTCTTCAAATATCTCATCTGTTGGTGCTTCATAATATAATTTTGACATATTATTTTTTATCCTTTCCGTCTGTTAATTGTAAAAATGATTCATTACATTTTTTAATTAAGATAGTTTCTAATTGTTTAGCAATATCTTTTATAGGATTTATAATCTGAGGTGGTAATGAAAATACTATTGAATTTCCATAATACTCTTCTGTTCTTAACGAAAATGTGCTTATTTGTTTATCTGCTGAAAATAATCCTATAGTAGCAGTTATGCTTGGCAGATTATCTTTTAATTCTACTTCATAAGATAATATTTTTGCCTTATCAATTCTTATGTCTATTTTTTTCATACTTTTATCCTTTCTTAATTAGTTAATAAATTATTATTTTCTTTTAATGATAATAAGATTAAATCTTTAAAGTTATGAGATGAGTATAAATAGGTGTTATATGCTTTTATAAGTTTCTTAATGATAAATCTGTCTTAGCTTTTCAGCTAATTTCTCTCTGTGTTCATTTGTCATAAAATTGTTTCCTTTCGTTTATTTTTTAATTTATAAATATTCTTTTTCGTATTTACTATAATTTTTCATTATGTCTTGACAAATTAACTTTGTTAATATATTTCCTGATGATGCAATAACTCTATTAATATCAAACATATTAACTCTTCCACTTTCTCTAACTTTTTCAAAAGCTATAAATTTTGCTTTTGTCATATATTTTTCTCCTTTCTTATTATTTATATTAATTAATTTTCAAATTGTTCTGGGTGTAATTCCATATACAATTTATCATTCCACTTTTCATCTTCGCTTTCCCATTGAACTAACTCATTTTGTTTTGACATATTATTTTATCCTTTCTTTATAAATCTTCTCAGCATACTTCTGAGCATAGTCTATAATATCTTGAATATCTGCTCCATCAATCCAATCAGCAAATCCATCTGGTATCATATCGTCCAATGGATGTTCTGATTCTATATAGATGTCCTGTAAATACCCTTCAAAATCTACTTCCTTTTTTATTTTTTCTTTTTGTAATTTTTCTCCACGCTCTAACATATCTTTTAAATCACCATTCATTGCAAAAATTTCATTTGCTAGTTCCATTATTGATTTGCTCATACATTTATTCTCCTTTCTTTTTTAGTTATTTATAAATGTTTCTTTAACTAATTTAAGTGTAGCATATATTTTACATAAAAGCAATGATTGTAAAGGGGTCTAATGTGTTTATTTAAAGGGGTTTTATGTGGGGGGTGTGGATAAGTTTTATATCTAATTTAATTGTACCACATTTTAACTTTAAAAAAAAGAGGCAACTGTGGATAAGTTTTTTAATAAAAAACAGGGCTACTAACCCTGTCTTTTTTGATACCTATAATTTTATTTCTTTTTCTTTTTCTTAGGAATTGCTGATAGTATTGGAAACTGCTTTGCACCAAAATAATATCCAATGACTAAAGCAATTACTGGAAATATATAGCCTTGTAAATCTGGAGATAAATACGCAAGTATTCCTCCACCTACAATTACAATCACAGCTATAATTCCTTTGATGATTTCTAACATAGTTTTCTTATTATTATTTAAAATATTTATTAAAGAACTTCACAGCTATAGTTCTATTATTAACTAAGTAGCCTACAAAATTCTTTAACTGTTTTGTCGTATATGTTGTGTTATAATCAAATGGTATTTTATTTCCATTTGGTATTAAGTCTAAATCTTCTTTATCTATGATAAGCAATTCATTAAAATTATATCCATTCGACCAAAATGTAAATTCATCTGGAAACAATTTTTTCTTACCACCACTAATTAAATATACATTACTACTATCAATAGTTTTTACTATCTTATTACCATACTTTTGTAATATCTTAGCTAAATCATTTTCTATATCAACAGTAACAAAACCATTATTCAATCTTGTAGTCGTTATCATATCGTCTATATAAAATAATCCATTATCTCCCCATCCATTTCCCCAGCTATTTACTATTATCAAATGAATTACACTATTAATCTTTTTCCAACCAATTATACAATATGCATGACCACCAACATTCTTACCGCTAGGTGCTTTCATTTTAAAATCTGGCGACATATTGTTATCACCTTTATACCAATTACTACTTGTATTTACTGGAAAACTAGTTTGATACAAAGTATTTCTTATTTCATTAAATCCATTAACAGTAAAATAAGATTTTGATTTATGCTGTAATCTATTATATCTAGCATTTTCTGGTACTAAACTTTCATCTATATATTCTTTAAATGTTACATCTGGTCTATGTACTTCTGGGTATAATTTCTCTTCACAGACGCCAACTTTAACTAAACCTTGTTGAGCAACTCTTAAATATGTTCCTTCTGTGTAAGATAATCCATCATGAGCTTTACAATAAACGTGTAAATCTCTAGCAGATAATTCAATTTTTTCTTGTGCTTCTTTTTGTCTTGTTGTAGATTGGGAAACACATGTTCCTAGTCCATCTTGAAATTTAATTTGAACTTTATCTGATATTACATTAAAATTATTATCAAACCAATCTCTATAATAAGGAACAATAAAATTATCAGGCAATTCAATTCCTTCCTCTAATATATTACTAACTATAAAATCTCTATCATCTGGTAAATCTGGTATACATCCAGTAGTATATTTTTTTCTAAATAAATTTTTAAACCACATATATTTTAAATTAATTATTAAACAGCAGTATAACTTTCTCCTCTACCTTCAGATATATTTATATCTTGTAATCTTTTCATAGTTAGAACTTTATCAAATAATCCTATTCTAACTGGTTGAACAACAATATCCATTCTATCTATTTTATAAGTATATTCTTTGATAACCATTCCCTCTTCAAATATACTATCATTGAAACCTTCTATTTTTACAGTATCACCAACTTCTATACTTTCAATATCATAACCATGTTCATATTTATTATTATCTAATAAAGTTAATCTAACTTCTATGTCGGGTTCATTCATTGTACCAAGTATATTAGAAGCTTCTTCATCCATAGTACCCGTATCACCATAATATCTTTCAGATTTTTGTAATACTCTACGACCAAATTCTCCTTGAGAACCAACATTACCATATCCTCTATAATTTGTTACAGCCAATCCATCATCTAATAAAACAGTATTTATAACTCTCTCCATGTTTTTATTAACTTGTATATTTAAAAATTGTTTACTGTAATAAAATGTATGACTAATTGTAGATGGCTTTAATGCAAAATGAAAAAAGTTATCAGAATCGATATACCAATAATAACCAGTAGGTGACATCTGACGTACTCTTTCAATAGCAGCTAAATATGTTTCAGCATCAAAAGTATATTTTATAGTGGAACTAGTAGTAGCAATACCACCACCATTATAATGCATAACTACATTAGAACTTTCAGCTTCATATCTAGCTAAAATAGCTTTTATTATATCACCACCATCGGCAGCAGCAATATCACCTGAAGTTATAGTTAATCCATCTGTAGCTTTTGTATATAATTTAGTTTGAGCACTATTTTTTAGAATATCAACAGCAAATTTTGTATGATAACCTAATAAATTTACATATATTCCCTGTTGACCATTTTCATTTATCCAAGGAGTATATCCTGAAATATAACCCATATAAATTCTTTTACCAGTTTGACCATTTATATCATCAGGAGTATCTTTATCAAAAACAAAAATTTCTACTCTATTATTTAAACGAACATCAACTCCTTCTCCAAAATTACCAAATGTTCTAGCAAGATTTATAATACATTGACCGAAACCACCATTTATCTTTTTAGAAAATTGAACAAAACTAGCATCATCCCAATCTTCACTAACTAAAGTTCCATCTGGTGTATAGATGTTATAAAAAATTGTTTTTTTTACTATATCAGCCATATTATTATAAGTATCTAGCTTTATAATTTACAACAGTTGGAATTGAATAAGCACCACTAGCTTTACCACCGAGATATAAAATAAAAACTAAATCTTTATCATAATCATCAACCCAAGTTCCTGGATTTCCAGAATCATCTGATGTTGCATAATTACCTTTACTGTAAGTATCAGCATTCAAATATCTTACTTTATAATAATCAGTAGCACTACCACCACCACCATCATACATAACTATCCAATATTTAGTATTACCAGTTAAACTAAAATCAGCAGCATTATCCATATAAGTATAAACTGGAGTAATACTACCAGAAGCAACTGTAAATGTAGCTACTGCTACTCCATCTGGAACTCCATCATTATCACCTTCAATTGTAGCAGTAAAATCATTTGGTGGAGAACCTTCAGAATCTAATCTAAGTGCTAATCTTCTATAAGTTGAATCAGTATGTTTAACCATAAAACTTTGAGCAACATAATCATTTCCATAAACAGTACTATAAGCAGCTAGTCCACCAGTGGTATTATATTCAACAGAAATTAAACCAAATCTTAATGTAAAAGTAATACCATCAGAACCTAATACAGCTCTTGGAAAAGTTCCATAATAATCTATACTATCACCATCATATTTAACTGTTTTGGCATCACAATCAATTTCTAAAATTTTACTAGACGCAAATGCTCCAGTTACAATCATAGAAGTATCAATATCATATGTTGTCGACACTGTTCCAAGTTCAACACCCGTAATACTTGCTGGTGTAGTAAATGTAAAAGTAAATTTTGGTTTTTGTTCAGGAGCACTTCCAATAGATAAAATGTGTGAAGTACTATAAAAAGCTGTCATAGTAGCATCTATAATAGTTGTATAAGCAGTTGATTTACCAACAGCTTCTTTTATAATAAAATCTGCTTCATAAGGTAAAAATGTTAAATTATAATAATCACCTATTAATGTATGACTAGCACAATTAGCAACATATCTTCTAAGAGTTCCACCATCTGGAGTTATATCTAAATTTTTATCTCTCCTAGAAAATAATTCTTTAAAACTATCTACTGCTGTTTGTAAAGCGGCGGGTGTAGCAGCAGATATAAAACCTTTAACTTTAATATGTTTTACTCCATATCTATCATACACAATAATACTTCCATCTTCAGAAGCAAAAGGCACGAGAGTAAATTCTCTAGGTGGAGCAGAATTGTCTCTAGCATATTGTAAATTATAAGTAGAATTTACTAATTCTGTACTATCATATTTAACACTAAACATATATTTATTTTAATTATTGAGCACCTAATTCGGTTAACTCATTTGCTCTATTTATACTATAAATTATTTCATTTATAAAAGAATCCTTATCAACTATATTAGCACCAGAAAAATCAAAGTTATAAGTATTACCAGCAGAAGTATCAGACAATTTATTTAATGGTATAATTGCTTCTGGTCCATCTTCTCCCACCATAGCTAATGTTGGTTTTGTAACAATTCCACCAGATGCAAATCCAGTAACTTCAGCACCTTTTCCAACGACACCCTTTACCCATCCACCGACACTACCAGCTACAGAACTAAACTTATCACCAATCCAATTTAATTTACCGCTTAACCAATCAACAACACCTCTAATGGGATTTTTTATTTTGTCTACAAAAGAAGTTGTTACATCTACAACGGCTTGCCAAATTGATTTCCACGCTCCGACTATAATATCTTTTCCAGCTTCAAATACTTTTTTAATATAAGGAAATATAAATTCAACAATACTTTTTATCATATTCCATTGTGCTTCAAAATAACTTTTAATACTTCCCCATATAAATTCCCAAATATCTTTTATAATATTAAGAACTGATGTAATAGTTTCTAACATAGCCTCCATAAAAAATTTTATATTAGTTCCCATTAAACCAAATGCTATATCTATTAAACCAACTATAAAATTTAAAACAGTCTTAAATGGTTGAGTAATTTTATCCCATATCATAACAAAAAAATCAAATAATGCATTAAATATAGTAGTAGCTACACTTTTTATTCCATTCCAAACATTAACTAAAAATTCACTTATTGTATTCCAAGTATCTAATGTAAATTTTTTTACTTTATCCCAATTTTTAATAAGTAAATATATAGCAATTCCTAAAGCAGCAATTGCTACAATTATTAAACTAACTGGATTCGTAGCTAAGAAAATTAATGCTTTGCCAAATAAACCAATACCAATAGTTAATATTTTAAACCCAGTAATAAGTTGTGGTAAAAATCCTATTAGAAGAAGTAATGGACCACCAATTGCTGTTACAGCAAATATAATAGGTACAATAGTTTTTATTAAATCTTTATTAGTACTAACCCATTTACCTATTTTTTCAATTACTGGTGCAAATCTATCTCCTAAATCAATCATAGTATCTTTCAAAGTAAGCATTGCTTGATTTAATTTAAAACCAGGACCTTTTGCCATATCTTCAAAATATTTTGATGTCGTTCCTGTAGAATTTCCTATTACATTCAGTGCATTTGCATAGTCCTCAGCACCCTCACCAAGTAATGGAAATAATGCTTTCAATGCTCTAACATTTCCAAACATTTCACCAAGTGCTTCAGTATTATTACCATATTCATCTTTTAATTTTTTTAATATACCAGTAAATCCAATTCCTTCTACAGCAGCTTGACTATTTTCATAACCCCAATCTTTTATAACTTCTTTTAATTTAGTAGACGGTTTAATTAATTGTGTAAATACACCATTAATTGAAGTAGCAGCTTCTTCTGTACTACCAGAAGTTTTTGTAATAGTAGCTAAGGCAGCACCAACTTCATCAAAACTAACACCTAATGTTTTTGCTTGAGTAGCTGCTCGTGGAAATGCATTTGATAATTCTTCAAAATTAAGTAATCCAGCATCTACAATTCCGAACATCTTATCCATTGCCTCTCTTGCTTCATCACCCTCCATACCAAATATATTCATTGCCTTAGTTAATGCTTTTGTTACTTGAGAAGCATCTGCTAAACCAGCAGTAGCAGCTTCACCAACTACTCTTAAAACCTTCATTGACTCAGCTCCTCTAAAACCAGCAGAAGCAACAGTATACATAGCTTCTTGCATTTCATTTGCATTTTTACCAACTTCTATAGATAAAGAACGCACATCTCTCTTCATATCTTCAAAACCATCACTACTAAGTTTAAGCATCTGATTTGTTGCTCTTGATAGAGTATCAAAATCACTAGCAGCTTTAATTGCACCAGCTCCCATCAAAACGGCAACACCAGTCATAGCAGTACCAGCAATTTTAGCCGTTCTTGTTAATTTTTGTTGAGTAACACCAAGCTTATTTAATTGACCACTTACACCTTTTAAGGTTCTGCTAGCATCATCTTTTGCTTTTATTACTAATTGTAATAACGTTGTAGCTGCCATATTATTTATACATAATATTTAATTTATAATATTTATTTTAATTTTCTATCTTGTATCTTTTGATATTGTGCATCAAGATTAATCACTGATGTTAAACCACTAATAAACCACTCTGGTTGCGAAAGGTAAGTATAATAATCCCATTTCATTTCACGACACAATAAGATTATATTTAATTCTTCACTAACTTTTCCTTTACCTTGTGAAAGTAAAGTACTATACTCACCCTCTATTCTTTTTTTATTTCTTGTGTTGCACCAGAAATTTTATCAATTTCTTTAATGATAAAATCATAATCTTCACTTCTCATATCAAGAACAATATCAAGAATATCTTCTGATTTACCATCAATATCAACAATTATAGCTTTAATAGCGGCATCTTGAGATTTAGATAATATTTCTCCTTTAAGCTTAAAATTATTAACATTTTGACTATCAAAAGTAGTTTCATTAACTAAAGCATTAATTATATCTCTTCTTTCTCTACCAGTAAGCCATTTTTTAATAACAACTTTTTGTTTTCCAATTGGAGTTGTTATAGTCTCTGTTTCTCTTTCCATATATTTTTTATTATTTTTATTAAATTATTCATTATTAAATCGTTAAAAGTTGTTAAAAATCATTAATTAAGTATGTCTTATTATTACGCACTAGTTGAACTACTTGTTGAACTTGAGGTAGATGAACTTGAACTACTAGATGTAGAACTTGTTGATGTACTTGTTGGGTAATCAGTTGCTTCATTTATAAGATAACAATCATTAAACAAATTATCTTTTCCATCTAAATCATACAAGGCAGTAAACGATAGTGTTTGTGATGTAATGTCATCTAAAGCGTGGTCAGCATCCCAATCGTGAAAATCAACTTTACTCAAATCAATTCTGAAAGCAGGGTTAGTTGTACCAATTGTTACATCAGTATTTACTAAATCAATTCTTAAAGCCTTATAATCACCATCTAACATATAATCTCTATATGTTCTATCTTCATAATTTAACTCTAATTCACCAGTAACCTCAAATTTCTTATTGTTTATATCTGTTGGTATCAATGTACCTAAACAATAATTATCTTCAAGATTCTTAGTGATAGTAAGAGTTAGACTCTTTAGACATACGGTTTCACTGCTAAATGAATCAACGTCAGCAGCAACTTTAAAATTCAAATGTCTACCAAGAAATTTATTCTCAGCACTATAAGTTGCAGTTTGACTACCAGCTAAACTTGGTTCTGAACGAAAAGATACAGTATATTTTACTAAATCTTCTGGAACAATATTAATTGCCAAGCTTTCAATCATTGCTTTAGCGAATGATAAGTCGCCTATTGGGTCAGTTGTCTGAATTGAAATGCTATCGTGAGCATTATCATTTTGAAGCGTATAAGTATGTTTTCTAGCACCACTAAACGCAACAGAAGATACTATTCCAAATGTAGAATGTAATATAGTACCAAAACTTTTATCTCCCATTTCTATTTCCATATCACCTTCAGCCCATTTTTGAGCAACTAAAGATTGACTACCACCCCAAATACCACCATATCCAGCATTTGCTCTAGCTTTTACAACTTTGTCTTCATGATTAAACGTCAAAGCATTAACCCAATAAGTTGGGTCTACGAGTTTTCCTCTGGTACTTTCTATACCAATACCAATTGACATTCTTCTTCCTATCCATTTCATATATTTTTTTTCCTTTGTAGGTTAGTTTTTAATTAAATTTTTCGACCTTTATTATATTAACTCTTATCGAGTCTTCGTTCTATTCTCTCTACTACTTTTCCTATTTTTTCATTAGTTTCATTATTGTATTCAATACTACCTTTTAAACTTGTTAGTGCTTCAGTATTATTATTCATTGCATCAGTACTATGATTTATATGATTACCAATCACTTTAAAAATCCATTTTAATACTATAGATAATAAAATAATTAATAATACAGCTAAACCAACTGCACCTCCTTGTATTATTGTTTGTAAATCGATACCTTCCATATATTTTTATATTAATTATTATTTAAAAAACTTATGATATTGCGGTTACGTCAACCGAAACACGACAAAAAATCTTTATTTCAGCAGCTCTAAAATTATCCTCACGCCCCGCATAACCAAAAACCGAAGGCAAAGCAAAGAGATTTATAAATGTATATCCAGTAGGACAATCAGCTTGTATTCCTGTTAATGTATAATCACTATCAAAATCATCTAAAACAGAATCAACTAAATTTCTTAATTTTCTATCTGCTTCAGATTTTACATCTGTACCAGCAGGCGAAATTGTCCTATTTACAAATAACTTAATACTAAAAGCATAGATTCTAACATTCTCACAAGTAGTATTATAATCACTTTCATTTTCTGATGGCGTAATTGTACAGGCTGGGTCGCCTTTAAATTCCTCTACTTCATAAGAAAATGATTCTTGAATTAATGCATTAGCATCAATTATTGATTTTAGTTTGTCCATTAAAATACTCCACATATATTTATATTTTACTTATCTTATTTAAAATTTTATCTCCTGTTCTTTTGACTTCAGCATCAATAAATGGTATAGATTTTTTAAGACCCCATTCCAGAAATGGTCTTGATCGCATACCCCAACCTTCGTGTACATAAATTCCATAAAATTTATGAGGTTGAATAATTGTCCTAAAATTACTAAAACTTGGTCTAATACTACCTTTTAATGCTCCTGTTCTGACTGGAGTTACACTTTTTGATTCTTGAGAAGCCTTTACTCCAATTGCTCTTATAGCTTTATTTACTTCACTTTTGACAAGTTGAGGAGCTCTTTTAAAATTACTCATTAATCTATTTAATCCTATTATTTTTACATCAATTTGCATAAAATTATTGAGTTTTTTCCACAAGTAACATCCGATAAGATATAGAACCAAATGACCTTTCTGTTCCACCACCAGCAACAACCGTATATTCATTACAACTATTATCTCTTAATCTATCTCCTTGATGAATATTTTGACCAGCATCTACATAAACTTTAAATTGTTTACCATAAACACCTTCAGTAAGTCCTCTCTTGCTGTCTGTAGTCGGTTGTATATGTGCCATAGCAGAAGTAATGGTTGTAAAAGCCATTAAATCACTACCTAAATCCTTGTATCTTAATACCTTAATAGGCGTATGACATAAATGTGATATTGACATAATTTTATAATTTTAATAATTTCTACTAAACTCTAAGAAGTTTATAGCGGTCTAGAATTTGTTTAATTCCTAATCTTGTTGCAGTATCATCTAAACTACCATAATCTACAGAATAATCACCTAATGTCTCAGAATCAATTCCACCTTCTCCACCCTGTCTACCTACATTTACAATTGCAGAAACTAATTGGGTTGTAGCAAGTTTTATATCTTCTGGAACTGTTGAAGCATATCCCCAAATAGCAGTAATTTTTATTCTCTTTTTTCCTTTAGGAAGAGAACCATAACCACCATCTGGTGATAACTTTATAATATGTTTAGGTGTATCATTTAATGGATACTGAAAATAATCAGTAGCAGCAAAAGTTTTATCAACAGTACTACCATCAAGGTCTAATGTTTGAAAAGATGAAATACTTACATAATCATCAACATATAAAATAGTACCACCTGGACCATCGAAGTATCTTATTTCTTCTTCATCTTCAAATTGTCTTTGTGTATACCATTCGATATATTTCTGAGCAGCAGTAATCCACTCATTAATACGAGTATCCATAGAACCATCTATTGATATTAAAAGATAATCTTCTACTGAACCTTTATCGATATACATATTTTTATTTTAATTAATTAATATATTTTATGTTGCCACATCTGGAGACGGACAACTACTATTAGTTAAACTACACAATCTTCTTCTATAAATTCCGTATCTTGGCATATAAACACATTCTAATGAACTTGTAGAACTTGAGGTTGATGAAGATGTAGATGAGCTTGATGAACTAGATGTAGATGAAGATGTAGATGAACTAGTAGAACTGGAACTTGAACTTGATGTACTAGAACTACTACTTGAACTAGTAGATGAACTTGATGAAGAACTTGTAGATGAACTTGATGAAGAGCTTGTAGAACTAGAAGTTGAAGACGAACTAGAACTACTTGTAGAACTACTAGAACTACTAGATGTAGAGGAACTTGAGGAGCTTGAAGTACTAGAACTACTACTACTAGAAGTAGAAGAACTACTACTTGATGATGTAGAACTTGATGTACTACTACTACTTGAAGAGCTTGTACTTGATGAAGTACTAGACGAACTTGAAGATGATGTACTACTACTTGAACTTGATGATGTACTTGAACTACTACTTGAAGAAGTACTACTTGAGGTACTACTACTTGTTGAACTAGATGTACTAGATGAGCTTGAGGAACTAGTGGAACTAGATGTAGATGATGAACTAGAAGATGAAGTACTAGAACTTGAAGAACTAGATGTTGAACTTGAACTTGAACTTGAAGTACTTGAGGAAGTTGAACTTGATGTACTAGATGAAGTTGAACTAGAGCTACTGCTAGAAGTACTTGAACTTGAAGAACTTGAGGTTGATGAACTTGAACTTGAACTTGTTGAGGAACTTGTACTACTACTACTTGAACTACTTGTACTTGAACTAGAAGAGCTAGAAGTACTACTAGATGAACTAGAAGATGTACTACTTGACGTAGAACTAGATGAACTAGAACTTGTTGAACTACTTGAACTAGATGATGTACTTGAAGAACTTGAACTAGAGGTACTACTTGATGTAGAAGAACTACTTGAACTAGATGTACTTGAACTTGAACTACTACTTGTACTTGAACTAGAAGATGAGCTAGTAGAACTTGATGTGCTACTTGAACTAGATGAGCTAGTTGAACTTGACGAACTCGATGACGTAGAACTTGACGAACTCGATGAACTAGAGCTAGAAGTAGACGAACTCGATGAACTACTTGTAGAACTAGATGAACTTGAAGATGTAGATGAACTTGATGAACTAGATGTAGATGAAGAAGTACTTGAAGATGTAGATGAGCTTGATGAACTAGATGTAGATGAAGAAGTTGATGAACTAGTTGTTGTTGGTGATAATAAGGTAAATGTTCCACTTGATATAAATTTAACCCAAGTATATAAACCATCTGTTCCTGTACTATCTCCACCAGTGTGTCCACTTGGAAAGTCGGTTTTTTTATAAGCTACTATTACTACTCCAGAACCTCCATCACCTCCGCTTTCTGAATCAGTATTAACAGCTCCACCACCACCACCACCTAATCCATTAGTAGCATTTTCCCCTTCAATACTTCCATCACCGCCGCCACCAGCTCCACCACTACCGTGTCCGCCAGTATCACTTGCACCACCTCCGCCACCAGCATATGTTACAGCAGAACCTGTAATAGAATTAGAAATACCATCACCACCAGCACCACCTGTAGTACTAATAGCATTTCCCCCAACTTCAGAAGCTCCTCCTCCACCACCACCAGACCTATTTTGATAACCATTTCCACCAGCATAACCTTGTCCAACAGTTCCAGCACCACCAGTTCCACCATTACCTTCAGCACCACCTCCGCCACCAGAACCACCAGAATCACCACTGTAATAAGCACCGTGTCCTCCTCCTATTGCTGTTAATGTACTAAAAATTGAATTACCAGCAGTAGTATAAGTACCACCACCAACACTACCAGCTCCAACTGTAATAGAATATGTTTGTTCTGTAACTATA
>Ga0207997_1000476_pt1 | contig 20573 bp, 23 predicted proteins | sample AntAceMetag02UKN_FD_184777 | JGI IMG/M metagenome (GOLD analysis project Ga0207997, IMG submission 184777) | Saline lake microbial communities from Ace Lake, Antarctica - Antarctic Ace Lake Metagenome 02UKN (SPAdes) (version 2) | ecosystem: Environmental > Aquatic > Non-marine Saline and... | reverse complement strand
CCTTTTTTGCCCTCGCAGCTTTCAATATCCACCTTATAGCTAAACTTACTTTTCTTTCTCCTTTAACTTCCATAGGAATTTGATAGGTAGCTCCTCCAACCCTTCTTGGCTTAACCTCGAGAAGAGGAGAAACATTATCAACAGCTTTTTCAAAAACTTTCAAAGGTTCTTCCTTTGTCTCTTTCTTTAAAATATCAAAACTATCATACATAATCTTTCTTGCAGCATTCTTCTTACCTCTCTTCATGATATGATTTATAAAATCAGAAACTAAAATACTATTGTATTTAACGTCAGGTAATTTTATTCTTTTTTTGATTTTCTTTCTTCTTGCCATAACGAGTCATTTAAATATTTAAGTATTCTAATATCTAAAAGATTTTAATAATATTTGTATATTTATATATTATGAGAATTTTATTTTTCTTTCTTGGTCCCGTATTTTGATCTGCTTTGCTTCCTTCCTTCAACTCCTGAAATATCAAGCACTCCTCTTACAACGTGATATCTGACACCAGGTAAATCCTTTACCCTTCCTCCTCTGATGACAACAACTGAATGTTCTTGAAGATTATGTCCTTCACCGGGGATGTATGCCGTCACTTCCATACCGTTCGTAAGCTTCACCCTAGCAACTTTTCTCAATGCAGAGTTAGGTTTCTTTGGGGTAGTCGTAAAAACTTTTAAACATACTCCCCTTTTGAAAGGAGAAGAATATTTTACGGGACGGTTTTTTAAGACGTTAAAACCAAACCCCAAAGCTGGACTCTTTGATGACTTCTTTGTTTTTTTCCTTCCGTTTTTAATTAATTGATGAATAGTAGGCATTCTTTTTGAAATTAAATAAAATAAGGGGACCTTCTTCTCTGAATTTTAATCATTTCTGGGATCTCTAAATTGTATTCTTTAATTTTCACTTCCCAAATTAACAAATTATTTGATGAAAGTCAAGCCCATATTAACGAAAACATTTAAACATTTAAATATCCTAACATTTAAACATAAGAGAAAAGAGAATGAGAATATAGACACTTACAGAGGCAATATGTTTTTCAAGGTAGCTCTCGGAGGTCTGTTGGCATGGTTCCGCTGAAAGCGGACAACAGACCGAGAGCGCAGGACGGCAAATCACGCTGGGATTTGAACGTCCGATACCTTGAAAAGTTTATTGCCGATGGATAGATGAATAATAAATAACTAATTCGAAATTATAGAGGTTCACCGGAAATCAAAGAATAAAAAAATATTGCTATCTTAAAAAGATAAGGCAGTCCCAAAAACATAAAAAAGACTAAAATTGCGAACCCATATTGGCTAAGCATAGTTTTGATATTATTATATTTTTCAGGCAAAAGAGAAAATAATATATGAGAACCATCTAAAGGTGGAATTGGAATTAAATTAAAAAGACCTAAAAGAAGATTATAAATAACTACCAAACTGAATATATATAAAGAAGTGGGAGAAAGAGGAATAAGTCTGATGAGAAGTCCGAAAACAAAAGCTAAGAAAAAATTTGCAAGAGGACCTGCTATTGAAACTTTTAAACTCCCCCATTTTTGATCTCTAAAATTAAAAGGATTGACAGGTACTGGTTTTGCCCAACCAAAAATCGGTCCATTGCCCGCAGTTAGAACAACTAAAATCAAAGGAACTAAAATTGTCCCAAAAGGATCAATATGTTTTAAAGGATTCAAAGTTAACCTTCCCGCATATTTCGCCGTAGGATCGCCAAGCTGATAAGCAACACTACCATGAGCAACCTCATGAATCATAATTGAAAAAAGAAGTATTACTAGTGAGATAATTATTAACATTGACATCACTATAACATAGACTTATATTCTTATAAACCTTTAGTAAAATATTTTTAAAAATTTAAAAACATTTTTACGATTATGTAAATAACTAATGTGCTATTCTTGTTTGTTTAAGATAAATTTCTAACTGGGCTTGAAAAAAATAGAAAATACTGATAGTATGAATTCAGTTTTAAAAACTTATTCTACCAAATGCTACTTTGTGGCAATCAATAAGATAAACAAAATTATGGCAAAGCAATGCGCAATATGTGAAAAAACAGGAAGAATGGTCGGGAAGAGAATAAAGTTTAGAGGAAAATATAATCCGACTGTCAAAACAAGAAAATATCCAAATCTTCAATGGCTGAAGGTTCCTCTTGATGTCAGTAGACCAGCTTATAAGAAATATGCTGGTAAAAGAGTTTTGGCTTGCACTAAATGCATTAAGGCACTTTCGAAATTAAAATAAGAAAGTGAGTTGTTAATTTCTATCAATTAATTCCTAACTCCCAGCAATTAACGCTTAAATAATCGGGGCATAGTGTAACGGCCAACATGCGCGTATGGGGTACGTGTGATTCCCGGTTCGAATCCGGGTGCCCCGACTTTGAAATAAAAATGCCTTTTTGGCGTTTTTTGTTTTAAAAGGGGCGTCTCCGGTGAGAACTAAAGAAGAACTGAGTCGGTTGATACCAGGTATCAACCGCTGACAATTTAAAACCGGGGTTGAACCCCGGCAAATTAACTCAGCAGATTACCCCAGAAGATTATTTTTTAAACGACTCATTTTATTAAATTATTATAAGGATTTCGTCGCTTCCATCCTTAAAATCTTTGAAATTACTTCGTTCGGTTGAAATACAAAAATGAATTTTTGTATTTCTCCCTTACTTGTAATTATAACAAAAAAATAAATTCAACATACGGCTGTTAATAAACAAAAACGCCCTGACAAAAGGACGCTTTTATACCCCGCTTTACTTAGGAGAATTCTTCTAGAAAATAATCCAAGTGGGTATCCGCAATGTAATCGCTACGAGGAGCACCACATGATATAAGATTCCCTCTTATTAAATTTGTTCCAGAATCTCCTAAAGCTTCAGCAGGGTACCTTGATTATATCAAGTCAATTATTAAATCACAAGTTACAATTCACAAATTAAAACATAATATCCTCTTCAGCTCTCTTATAATTATGTATCTCTTCGGGAGCAAACCAAAATTTTAATTCATGGTCTGCTTCTTCTTGATTTTCTGAAGCGTGAATAAGATTATGAATTGCTCTTTTATCTTTGTTTGCCGCAGCAGCATCATCAACGGAAAAATCTCCTCTTATAGTCCCCATCTCAGCCTGAGAAGGAATAGTTGTCCCTACTATCTTTCTTATCATATCAATAGCATGGATTCCTTGAACAACCATTTTTATTACAGGTCCTGATGTCATGTAATCCAATATCCACTCTCTCACCATCTTTCCTATTTCTAAAGTATCCTTAGTCCCTAATCCTTCCTCAACGTCAATCCCATACTTTTCATAATTCTTAATGGTTTTTTCTCCTATCTTTTTTAGCCAACCTTCGTCTTTAGGATAATGACCGTCAATTTGTTCTTCCGAAGCACAAATCATTTCAAGAGCAATAATTTTAAGCCCTCTTTTTTCAATATTAGAGATAACTTCGCCCACAAGTCCTCTTTTAACACCGTCTGGCTTTATTAAAACCAGTGTTTTTTCTTCTTTTATATTATTTTCCATATACTAATTTATATCATTATTATTTTTTCTCTGCAAATTGAGGAAAAGAGAATCTTTTACCATCGTTTAATATCTTAATATCGCCATAGGTATCAGTTCTCAAAATCTCAATACTTTTTAATCTTTCTAAAACTTCTGGATGAGGATGGCCATATGAATTATTTCTCCCAGCTGAGATAACGGCAATCATTGGCGAGACCTTTTCTAAAAAACCCTCACTGGTTGAAGTTTTACTCCCATGGTGACCTACCTTTAAAACATCAGAATCAATTTCGTCTCCAAGTCTTTTTTCAACTGAGCCAGATATATCTCCCGTAAAAAGGAAACTACTTTCTTTAAAAGATAATTTTAAAACAACAGAACTATCATTCATGTTTTTTACCTCCTCCCCCTCTAAGCTTTCAAAAGGATAAAGCACCTCTATCTCAATATTACCAGAAGAACAATCTTTAGAAAAAATCTTTAGACCTTCCCGAGCTATACTTATATTAGCCCCTTCTTCCCTTAAAAGATTATCCCATTCTTTATATTCAGCATTATCTCTTAGGACACCCGTCCAGAGCACATTATCAACTTTATACCTTTTTAAAACTTCTATTAACCCAAAAATATGATCATGCTCGGGATGGGTCAATATCACTAAATCTAAAGAATTATCCCAAAAAGGCATATTCTCAGAAAGTTTTTCCAAAACAGTATTATCAGGACCACCATCAATCAAAATCTGATGAGAACATGGATCTTCAATAAAAATAGAATCCCCTTGTCCGACATCAAAGAAAGTAACTTCAAGAATTCCTTCTCCTTTTAAATGGAAAAATGATTTCCATATAATAATGTTAGACAAAATAAGGAGAAGTATTATTCCAAAAACCCATTTTCTTCCACCTCTATTCATATTAGAGAAATTATATCATTTTATTTAACAAGACAAGAAGTTCAAGAGCCGCTAAAAAGCGGCTCTTGAACAAAAGAATCTGAAAGCTTTCAGAAAAAACCAATTAGGCTTTCCCTAATATCCTAAACATTTTAGTGCCACAATCAGGACATGTTCCTGTAGCAGCTCTTCTTTTGGTCGTCCCTTTTCCTTTCATTTCGATTATCTTAGGGTCCACCATTTTCTTTTTAGCTTTACACTTAACGCAATATCCTATATATTCTACAGCTTCTTCAGTCATAATATTTAATAGAATTATCTTTCGACCTTTCAAAAGATCTCCTTTTGCTATTATAAGAACCTTTCGTCGCTTCGCTCCTCAAGAACCTTGAAATTACCTCTTTCGCTTGAAATACAAAAATGAATTTTTGTATTTCTCCCTCATTTGTTATTATACCCTTAATTTAAAGAAAATAGTAGTCAAAAAGGCAAAATTAGCAAATAAGCATTTATTTTTTTATCATTTGAAAGATTTCAGTAATTTAAAATCCTCCTTTAAAGTTCCCTTCATATTTATATTGTAAGTTGCAACTGCAGGATGATAAAGAGGAATTATTTTTAAACCATTACTCGAACCAAAATACCTTACCTCGTCGCTGTATTCTTTTTCATCTCCTTCGTTATCCAAACATAGAAGAGGCACTTGCTCTGGTTTCTTAGAAACATCAAATATTTTACCATGGATTTTTGAAATACCCTGGACTTTCTCCCCCAACCCATACTTTTCCATAATAAAAGCAGTTGAATAGTTCCCTAAAGTACAGATAACTTCTGGTTTAATAGTTTCTATCTGCTTTAAAAGGTAAGGTGTGCAAGCCTCAATCTCTTCCTTCTGAGGATTACGATTTTGTGGAGGACGGCATTTGAGAATATTTGCAATATATACATCCTCCCGTTTAATCCCAGCCGAATCCAAAAGTTCATCTAAAATCTTTCCTGCCCTACCTATAAAAGGATGTCCTGTCTGATCTTCTGATGCTCCTGGACCTTCTCCAATAAACAATATTTTCGCTCGTAAATTCCCTTCTCCTATTACTGGATTAATCCTAGTTTTATAAAGAGGACACCTTCGGCAATTTAAAATATCTTGTTTTATTTTTTCCATTTTATTTATACTTTTAGAAATCCATTAATAATTAGCTTAATTGCTTCTGTTTCGCTAAACCCTCTCATTCTCAAATAGTTTAATTGTTCTTCAGATATCTTACCAACTGAAGCTTCGTGAGTAATTTGAGCTTCTTTGTTATTACAAGTCAATCTTGGCTCAAGTAAAATACTTGATCCTTTTTCTACAAGCAATCCCTGACAATCCAAATGTCCTTTACCGGAAGCGTCAGCTCTTATTTCGGAAATAGCCGAAACTTTACTTTTTTTCTTCACAGCCATCCTTAATTGAACTTGTCCCGAAGAATCTTTTCCTTTTAAAATCAGTCTATCTTGAATATTCCCTCTAGTTAAATTGAAAATTCCTTTTAATTTAAAATCACAACTAGCTTTTTCGGAAACAATCATCTCATTTTCCATATTAAATTTTTTAGGGCTTGAGGCAAGATTTAAGATATAAGAAAGATGAGATTTCTTCCCTAATAGAAATAGATAATTTGATTCCAAAATATCTTGCTCTCCCCAAGAATGAGAATGTTTATAATCAAGAGTGGCTCCTTCTTTTAAGATAATTTTACCTTGAGCTTTATGAGTCCCATGTAAAGTTTTTTTAGCAGAAGTGCAGGTTCCTACGAGACAAACCTTCAATCCTTTTTCTATTATAATAAGATTTTGGAGATTTTGTTTCGCATTGTGCGAAGCCAAAAGAAGACAACTTACCAAGGGAAAACTAATTTGTTCTTTAACCCAAATAAAATATCCTTCAATGGGTTTTGAAGAGAAATGTCTTTTAACCCAATCATATTTCTTCCAAGCATCTTTAGAAGAAAGAATCTCTACTCCTTTGATATCAGAAAGATTTACTATTTTATTATCCCTCTGAAAGTAATGTGCTTTTTTCTCTACATTTTTCGTAACCATATTTTTTAATAGTTTCTAAAACTTTTTTGCAATCTTTCTGTCTACAAACAATTTCTCCCTTAATCATTATATTAATAAGAGACGGTTTTAAAAATTTTAAAACTTCTCCCGAATGAGTGATTAAAATAACAGAAACTTTCTTATCTACTAACTCTTTTTTAATAATCATTGAGAACTCTTTTATTTTCTTTATATCCAACCCAGAATCAATCTCATCAAATATGACGAGCTTAGGTCTTAAAGACAAAATCTGGGTAAGTTCTGAAATTTTCTTTTCTCCTCCAGAAAAATTTAAATTAACCTCTCTTTCTGAAAGATTTTTCAATAATGATTCATTTGCTTTGTGTTTAGAGATATTGGAAAGAAGCAATGAAAGCCTAACCCCTTTAATTGCAGGAGGATTTTGCCAAGATAAAGCTATCCCCAATTTAGCCCTCTTCTCTGGAGGAAATTTGGTTATATTCTTCCCATCAAAAACCACCTCTCCATGAGTAATTTTATATCTTGGATTACCAAGAATAGCATGAGCTAATGTACTCTTTCCAGAAGCATTAGGACCCAGAAGAGCTTGGACTTCTCCTTTCTTAATATCCAGATTAACTCCTTTTAAGATTTCCTTCCCATCTCCTTTTACCTTTAATCCCTTAACTTTCAAAAGCATATTATTTCTCTATCTTCTTATTTAGGTCTTTAATTAAACTTTTAGCATCAACCTTATATATCTTGCAAATTTGGCCTATCTTTAAATGTATTTTTAGTTTTTTTACCCCGTTAGATCTATTTTGTAAGCCAACCCCCATCAACAACTAAAGTTTGACCAGTAATATATTCACTCTCATCACTTACTAAAAATACAACAGCAGAAGCAATGTCTTCAGGTTTTCCTATTCTATTATAAGGGATATTTTGAAGAAGAGCTGATTTTACCTTTTCATCAGAAAGCATATCTTTCGTCATTTCAGTTGCAATAACACCGGGGGCAACACCGTTAACATTAATCTTGTAAGAACCAAGATCTAATGCTAACTCCCTCGTCAAGTTAACTAAAGCTCCCTTGCTGGCGCAGTAAATACTTGATAAATCAAACCCCACAAAACCAGCGATACTTGCAATATTAATAATTTTCCCGTATTTCTGTTCTTTCATCCCAGGCAAGACATTCTTTATACACATGATAGATCCTCTTAGGTTTATATCGAGCATCTTATTTATCTCTGATGTTTCCATCTCTTCTAGGTTATTTTGTATAAATATACCAGCATTATTTACTAAAATATCAATCTTTCCAAACTTTTCTTTTGTTTCTTCAACTACGCTTTTAATCTCATCTTCTTTTTTTACGTCCAGCTTTAAAGCAAGTCCTTCCCCCCCAGAAGTTTCAATTTTTTCAACTACTTTTTGACAATCCTCTTTTGAGATATCAGTTACTATAACTTTTGCCCCTTGTTCTGCTAACTTTAAAGCAATTGCTTCGCCAATACCCCTTCTAGCGCCAGTGACGATTGCTACTTTATCTTTTAAATTTAACATATTTTTAATATTTTGATTTGACTTTTTTTAATTTAAACTCTCTAAATTTAAACCATTTAATATCATGAAAACACCTAATGCAATAATTAATAAAGCAGAAACTAAGTCTATGCGACCGAGATTTCTTGCCTGCCAAGATGATATATCTTCAACTCTTGAAAGACCAAAATATATCAAGAAAACTACGACTATCATCGGAAGAACAAAAACTATATTATATAAAATAAGCAGGGGCAGTGATCTTATGACTCCCAATGAACATAAGATTCCTCCACAAATAACATAGGGACCGATAGTACAAGGTAATAGGAATATAGTAACAAAAGCTCCAACCACAAAAGCACCCGCAGGACTAGTCACTTTAGAAACAATCTTAGCAACCTTAGAAGAAGTATTACAAACGGCTCCTGATTTAAAATAATCTCTAATTTTAAAAAGACCAAGAACGACAGCTCCAATCCCAAGAATTTGATGAAGCCAAACCCTAATCCAAGTTAAACCTTGAATAATCTGGAAAGAACGAATAATCACAACTCCGTATATTAAATACATAATAAAAACGGAAAAAGTAAAAGCGAGTCCAGCCAATAGGACATTTCTTTTTTTCTCTCTATTGTAAGAAAGAATAGCAATAAGCATTAATGCAAGAACAGCAAGAGCACAAGGGTTAACAGCATCCGCTACAGCTAATGACAAAACTTTCGTTAAAGTAATTTTTCCTTCTCCTTTCGTTAGATCGATCATATCAACTCCTCCCGCTAAAATATTCGAGGTTCCTCCTTCGTTTTCATTAGAAGAAGGCTTACTATCTAAAGAATCGCCATCCCACTGAAAAATCCAATCCTTTACCTTAATAGCATTTTCAAACTCAACATAGCCTCCTGAAAGAGGAATTTTAGAGGGTTCAATATTTTCAAATTTAATACTCTTTAAAAATTCTTTTATGTCTTCTTCTTCTAAGAGTTTTTTCAATACTTCACTGTCCCCTTTAACTCCTGTCCTAATCAAAACTCTATTCCCATGCCATATTTTAGGAAGGCCAACAATAGAATTAAAATCAATATCATCAAAATCAACTAAACCAAAAGAAAGAGGACAAGAATTTTCCCCTACCTCAATCCTATCCCTGACCTTGTTATTAATATCTCTATCTCCAACTAAATAATCATCTTTGTTGAAAATCATTAGAGGTATGCCTAATCCTGAATTATATGATTCGTTATATAAATAAATCAAAGGGGCATTTGATATTTGCTGATATATTTCGTATTCAATAATTGTTAATTTAGGATATTCTTTTAACAAATCCCCTAAAATTATAGGGTCTGATTTTGCACAATGAGGACATCCAACACCAGTAAGATAGACAGCGCAAAAAGAATCTTCTGAAGCACGAGAAAGACCTGGAGCTAAAAAGATCCCCAATAATATAAACAAAAAAAATAAACTTAAAAAACCTTTTTTCATAAACCTATTTATTTTTAACCTCTAAGATTTCTTCCATTAATTTACTTTTTCCAATGACTCCTGAGAGTCTTTTAATTTCTTTTTCATCCTTATTAAAAAAAATAAAAGTAGGTAGGCTTAAAATTTGGTATTTATTCATTGCTTCAGGATGTTCATCAATACCAATATATTCTGCTTTCAGCCATTTATTTTCCTTTTCTATTTTTTTGAATCTTGGTCCCATGGTTTTACATCCCACACACCATTTTGCTCCAAATTTTATTACCTTCATATTTTTCTAAGAAACATTAATTTTAATCTTTTAACTAATGGTATTCTATCTAAAATCAAAATTCCATTCAAGTGGTCTATCTCCTGTTGTAAGCAACGAGCTAAAAGTCCATTTATCTTTATTCTGTTTTTTTCACCTTTCCTATTAAGAAATTCAATTTCTATCTCTTCGGGTCTTTTAATTTTAAGGAAAATGCCTGGGATACTTAAACAACCTTCTTCAAACACACTTTTCCCTTTTTTGTTAATAATTTTAGGATTGATAAAAACTCTTAACCCTTTGCCATCAACTATGTCAACAACAGCAATTTGTTTTAAAACACCAACTTGGCAAGCAGAAAGACCAATACCATTATTCTCATACATAGTAAGGGTCATATTTTTAATCAATTCTTCATCTTCTCTTGTGATGCTATCAAGAGCTTTACATTTCTTGCTTAAAACTGGATCTGGATATTTTCTTATTTCTAAAATCATAGTTTAGGTGTTAGGTATTAGGCGTTAGGTGTTAGGTTATTAGGTTTAGAATAATCAAATTTTAAAGTGTTTATCATTTTATTTAACATTTTCATAACTTCTTCTAACAAATTGTCTATTTTTGAATAATCTAAGTTTTTCGTCTTTGGTAGTCTTTTGGATATTTCTATCTGCGTTTCTAACTCCCCGCCTGAGCCATAAGCGTTTAGAAGAAACTGTCTGTATCCTTTGCGATATCCTCGCGATCTCCCTTCGGCAATATTAGATGGGATAGATACAGTTGCTCTTCTCATTTGAGAAACTAAACCATATATTTCCTCTTTAGGAAATTTTTCTGTAAGAATATAAATTTCTAGAACTAAATCCATTGCCTTTTGCCACACAATTAAGTCTTTATAACTATTTACGGTGATCATAAATTCAAAAAATAATTTCTAGAACCTAACTCTTAAAACCTAAAACCTATTTTATAAGCCTGACGCCTATGGCAGAGACGTGGGCAGCACCCATAAACAATATTACAGAGAACATGGACCAAACAACAAGATTAAGCAACTTAGGAACAGCATTTACAGGTAAAAGGTTATTTAATTGCTCCTCTATCGCAACCCTTAATTGATCTTGAGGTTCTTCTCCGTCTCCATTAAAAACATTTTCTTCTGATGATTTAAATACTTGAGGAGGCTCAACTTTAAGAGTAAATATTTGATAAGAATAATATATCCCCCAAAAGATGAGTATCACTCCTATTATTAATAAAATCCAACCAATTGAATCTTTCATATAATTAATTAATATATCTTAAGACCTTTATAAATAACTTATAACTTGGTTGAAACCTGATTTCAACCACTCACTTTATAATAAAACAAATATTAATCGAATGAAATAATATAATTTCAAAGTAGTTCTCGGAAACTTGCTGGCATGGTTCAAGCACATAAAGCATTATGTGCTTGACAACAAGTTGAGAGTGCAGACCCCAAAATCTCGCTGGGATTTTGAGGGTCGTTACTTTGAAATCTTATTATTGAATGAACTTTATACTCTATCTACCTGTCGGTTGACACCTGGTATCAACCGCTCAATTGTAGTTCTCGGTTATCAAACAAATACTAACTCTAAGGCAGCCCCGAATAAACATAAGATACCAAAAATTAGGGCAAACTTAAAGAAGTTTATTTTCTGAGAGATTTTAATTAAAAAATCAAGCGTTGCTATTCCTATAATAAAACTAAATACTAAAGTAGGCCAGGATTCTAAGGCGAGAGAAAAATCTTTTAATCCAACGTAGACAGAAGAAGCAAGAACGACTGGAACGGACATCATATATGAAATCCTTAAAATCTGGGATGGCTTCATGCCACCAAGACTTAAAGAAAAAATGGTAGAACCAGACCTGGAAAGGCCAGGGATTACAGCAAAACCTTGCAATAGGCCAGAGAATAAAGCTAGTTGGGTTAAATTAAGATTAAATTTTCTTTTTGATTTATTAAAGAACGCTGTTGCTAAAAGTCCAAAACCCATCAATAAAAGAAATCCTGCTCCAAAAGCAACGCTTCTTACGGTGTTATACATAATGAAACCAATCAAAAGAGAAATAGTAGTTGATATAATTAAAAATTTTAATAAAGATTTATTTTTAAAAGTTAGAACTTCTCTCCAGTCTTTCCTAAAATATATCAAGGCAGCCAAAAGAGTCCCCGAATGAGCAAATAATGCAAAGTCAATAGGATTAGCATTAATATTTAAAAATTGAGAAGCTAAAGCGACCACTCCCTCGCTTGAAACTGGGAGCCATTCAAATACACCTTGTAAGATTCCTAAGATAATATAGTTCGTCATATATCTTTTAAAGCTTTTTTATGACTTGAGGGATAAATTCAAAAATATCCGAAGCTACAACTCCTTCCCGATATTTTCTTGAAGCAAGTTCTCCTGCTTTTCCGTTAATAAAACTACCAATCTCTGCTGCATATAGAGAATCTATTCCTTTGGCTAAAAAGGAACCAATAATACCCGAGAGAGTGTCACCAAATCCTCCTTTAGTCATATATTTAGAACCAGTCCTGTTGAGAATAATTTTCTTCCCATCAGAAATAACATCAATATATCCTTTGAGTAAAATAACACAATTTAATTTTTCTGCCCACTTCTTAACTTTTGCCTTTCTATCTTCAATATTATTCTCTACTTTTTCTCCTGTCAGAAATTCAAACTCAAAAGAATGAGGAGTAATAACAGCTTTTTTACCTTTGATTATCTCTTTTTTTTCCGCCAACGCCCTGATTCCATCAGCATCAACTACTAAAGGTTTTTCTATTTTCTTAATAATTTTTCTTAAAGCCTCGTATGTTTCTTGACTTCTCCCCATACCACAACCGAGAACAATAGAATCAAATTTTTCAACCATTCTTAAAATAAAAGGAATATGCTTCTTCCTTAAAAAGTCACCATTTAAAGGATGCGTAATCATGTCGGGAGAAAAAGTAGCTGCAATATTCATCGCTCTCTCAGGGCCAACACAACAAACTAAATCCGCTCCAGCCCTTAAGGCAGAGACAGCATTAAAAACCGAGGAACCAGAATATTTTTTAGATCCTGATAAGACTAAAACATATCCTCTTTCCCCTTTATGTATCCAATTGGGTCTATCTGGGTAAATTATTTTAGGACTCATTTATCTTCTGTTTTTTTAATGGCTTCCATAGGACAAATGTTCTCTGCTTTGCATTTTTCTGCCTCTTCTTGATTGATAATCTCGGCTTTCCCGTCTTTACCAAACTTTATTCCTTTAGGACAGACAATAATACAAGAGCCACATCCAATACATTTTGATTTATCTATTTTATAACTCATATCTAAATTATTTTAACTTAATTTAAGACTAAATACAAATAAAAAAGCGGTTGAGATATAATCTCAACCGCCCATAATATCTTTACTGATTATTTTGATTTTTCGATGTTGAATTTCCTGAAGATGGCGCTGACTTGAATGGAGCATTATTTCCTGAACCACAAACTCCTTTATATTTTACACTCACCTTAGATAGTCCAGCCCAACAACTATTACTGTAGGTCTTCCCGTCTTCTCCGCAGACAGGATCCCATAAGGTAATACAACTCGAACCTGATCCTTCATGTCTAGGGTTGTTGGGAATAAAAGAAGGAGATTCTTGACCTGAATCTTCTGTTTCAGCAGGGACTATACATCTAAATCTTATTAAACAACCTTCTTCGTTTCTTTCAGGAATAACTCTCCCTTCTTTACAAAAACCTGTCGCTGTTTTTTCTATCACTGGACAATTTCCATTCTTTTCCTGATTCTCTATTCTCGTCATAATCTTTTCTCTCCCTTCTTCTAGCCCTTCTTTTAATTGAAGGCGCACTTGCGATTCGGTTGCTGAACCAACTCCCTGTTTTAAATTTTCCAAAATTTCAAGATGTATTTCTTTACTGCCAGAAAGTTCGCCTAGATATTCTTTAAATCTTTCTTGACCCTCAATGGACATCTTTTCTAGATCTCCCTGTAATTTTCTTAATGTATTTCCTTCTACATTTTTAACTGCTTCTTTGGCTTTCTCAGGAATTTTTTCTTCTAATCTTTTTAAAATTTCTAAATTCTTAAAATCTCTATATTCATTTCCTTTCACATTTTCTAATCCTTCTTCTAATTTTACCTCAATTTGATCTGCCCTATCTTCGAGATTCGCCATTACTTCGCCAAATCTTTCCAAATGTTCTTCTCTTGCTTCTTTTATTTTTTCAAAAGATTCAGCAGGTACTTGATCTTCTAATTTCTCTAAAAGTTTCTGATGTAAAATTTGATGATTGGTATATTTTTGGAGAAATTTATCTACGTCCGGATTATTCTCTGTCTTCTCTTTAATCCTTTCTGTTTGCGCTTTAATTTTTTCTACTTCCTCTCTATATCTTTTAGTGCAATCTTCAATAACTTCCGAACCTTTTTCCAACCTCACTACTTCTTTTAATTCCATTAATCTTTCGTTAGAAAATTTTAATTTTAATTCCGCTTTTTTCGTAGAATTAAAAGCAAAGAAACTTTGAATTCCTCTACTCCATTCCTTCACAAAATAAAAGGGATTCCCAGGTAAAACACTTTGTACTTCAATATCCAAGTCCTCTTCTGTAATCTCTTCTTCAGTTTCTATTATTATTTCTCCTATTTCTGAGCTTGTCGCCTCTTGAGTAACCTCAGATTCTTCAGCAAATACTAAACCCGATAACGAACTCAAAAGAACGAAAGTAATTAGAAAAATAAATGTTTTTGATTTAAGCATATTTTTCATTTTTATTTTTATTTTTTAACCTTGATATATTTTAATTTATTTCGTAAGTAATAGAAACACTAACTGTAATCTTATTCTCTCCAGTTTCTATTTGAGGGACAGACACTGATGAATCTCCAACACCCATTGCACTTTCAATACCATAATATCTCGGGGAAGATGAACCCTCATTAAAACTTATAATTTTAATAAGTTTGACCCCCAATTGAGAAGCAATACTTTGAGCTTTCTCTTTTGCTTCTTTAATTGCATCATTTCTCGCTTCTTCTTTTGCCCTATCTTCATCTTCAACAGTAAATTGAAGATTTCCTACTTCATTGGCTCCTTTGCTTGTCGCTCCTTCCAGTATCGACCCTATATTATCCATTTCTCTTATCTTAACCTGTAAAGATTGCTGTATTTCATATCCCACCAAAACTCTTTCTCCTTCAGGATAATATAAAGATTTTTCATTTTCATACCATTCATATCTTGGCCTAATAGAAAAAGTTGTTGTTTTTAGATCTTTACTTTCAACTCCTTCGCTTTTTACAGATTCAATAACTTCATTCATTTTTTCTGTATTTTCCTTCATCGCATCCTCAACTGTTTTAGCTTCAGTAACAACAGAAAAAGTTGTAAGCGCTAAATCAGGTTTTGTATAGACTTCTCCTGTAGCCGAGACAGTAATATTGTTTTTGCTCTCAATCTCCTGCCCTATGTATCTCCCCTCTTTAATCTTATTTTGAACATCAACAATGGTTGAAATAGTTAGAACGGCTAAGAGTAAACATACAATTGAAATCAAAACGGTACATAATTTTTTATTTTTTTCTAAATAAATATTCTCCATAGTTATAAATTATTTTAAGTTTGGATTTTTAATTTGTTTTGTTGTTTTCTTCTCTCGTTTCTCTCTTTATCAATCCCCAATGGTAAAGATATAGAGGCAATCCTATTAACATTAGGGCAAGGTTACGAGAAGCATCCCGATGCCTTCTCGATGTAATATAACTTACTTTTTGATCTTTCTCCTGCCAAGCTTCATAATCTTCTAACCATTCTCCGATAAGGACTTTTTCTTCTGCAGATAATTCTTCTCCTTCTTTTATGTCTTCAATATCACTTATAGAGTAAGGAGAAACAGGAGGTTTTTCATAATTTATTCTCTCTTGTTCTTCGGCTTTCGTAAAGACAAACGCCTTAAGTCCCATATTAACAAAATTAACACTTCCTATCGTCATAAGGACAAGACCTATCATTGTAAACAGATAAAGATAAATTGTTCTAATTAAAGAATATTTTTTCATATTATTTTATTTTATTTTATTTTTACCTTATTTAATATAGTGAAAACCTTTAACACATTTTACCATTTATTCAAGAAAAAACATAATATATTAAACAAAATCAGGGTTTGACCCTGCATAGATTAAAATCAGGGTTTGACCCTGCATAGATTAAAATCAGGGTTTGACCCTGATTTAGAAAACTCCAAACAAATCTGATAATTTGGGACAATTATAATTCTTTTTTATCTCTTATCCCCTCGTTGAAGAAGAATCTTAAAGAGAGAGTGAGAAAGATTAAGGCAATAAAAAGCCACCAACAAATACACCAATAATGAACAAAATAGAATGTCAGAGCAAGAATAACGAGAAAGGCAAACCATGAGAACCATATTCTCTTCTTTCTTTTTAAACCCTCTATCTTCCACTCTTCTATCGTATTTCTAATATCATCTTTCTTTTCCAAAAATTTAAATAAAGGATAAAGAGCTAAAACTAAAATTAACCACCAAGGAAGACAGGCTAAAAATTTAATGGCACTTCCTATATCAGCAAGCATAATCGCTGACAAATCTTCTTTCGCAACATCTTCTGTAGTGGTCCCCTTTACTTCAGGTTCTTCTTCAGATTCTCCAGTTCCTCCTTGAGTTGGATACCAAGGATAGCTAGGACCCGACCCTTCAGCTACGGTACTTGTCCCTGCAACAGTCCCTTCTTCTTCTTCTTCCTCTTCTTCCTCCTCTGTTTCTGCCCCAGCTACTCCTTTTGTAGTAAAACTATGTCCTATACTAACGGTGTCAGGTGAAGCGTGTGAAACACACCGATAATAATAGGTGGTTTCCGGTAAAAGACTTGTAATTTGTATAGTATGATTACCAGTAATTCCATTTGAACTGGCAGGTGTATCATATTCGAGGGTTGAATTGGGATAACCATAATTAGGTGGATTGGTCCAATTAAAATCATAAGTGTCATTCTCCGAAGCCCAAATAACTCTACTTGTAGCTTTTTTATTAGTGTCCCAAGTAATTGTTACCGTATTAGTTCCAATTGAAGAAGCGTTTTCATTAGAGATTATCAAACCGGCGATAATAATTACACCGCCACCACCTCCACCACCTGGTGTCTCGGGACTTATTGATTCTCCCCAAAATCCAATTTCAAAATTAAAACTTGTGTCTAAGCCTTGATAATCATTTCCAGTTTCATGGATAAAAGTGATAGAAAAATCATATTGGTTAGTATCTCCGTTTGGCAAATCGGAAAGATGAATCTCTCCAGCTCCATAAAAATCAGTGAGAGAACCAGTATACAAAGAATTACCGTTTTTACTAATAACTAAATTCAACTCATCAGACAAGCAATAAGTTCCTAAACAATTAGAATAACCTTTTACATTTACTCCTATTTCTTGGTCCTCCACAGTATTATTAGTTATCTTTATCCATCGCGTAATACTCCCTCCCGGCAAAAAATTAGCCTCATCAAATAATGGTAATGGGTCATTCTCAAATTGAATATCTAAACCAGTTTGAGCATAGGCTGAAGGAATAAATAAAACCCCTGCAAAAAGAATTGCAATCAATGAAAATAAAGTTGTCTTAATTATCCTTTCCATATTATCCTTCTAAACCGTCCTCCACAGGAGTAACGGTAATTATTGAATCTTCTAATTTGCCAATAGGAGGTACTTCTCCTTCTATCTCAAAATTAATATTTTCTTCCTGCTCATCACTATCGCCTTCATCTTCTTCTTCGTCTTCTCCGTCTAACGGATTTAATCCATCTTCACTTGGGGTAACAGTATCTAATGGGTCAACGAGATTCCCCATATCCATACCTTCTTCCCTTATCTCGCCAAATAATGGATCGCCTTCGTCTCCTGTCCCATCATCAGTTGAAGTTCCTAAAACTTCTGGGGAGATTATTTCAATATTTTTATTTTCCAAAGTATTTGGAGCACCAGGTGTAGGAAAAGGATCCACCCAATTACTACTGCCATCAGGTATTCTGGCATAAGATTTATCAATTGGTATAGAGCTAGAAGAAGTACTGTTTAATTCACCAGGAGTGTTATTAACATTATAATCGGGTACATTATAGGTATAGGAATCCACCTCTACGTCATTTGGGTTATAAAGTATTAATGTACCCGAAGCATCATCCAATAAATCACCTCCTGCCGTAATAACCAGCCAACCGCTGGAAGCTATAGTTGTTAAGCCATCCGAATAAGTCTGTGTATTGGCAGAGTTAACATCAATACGATTATTTCCCGCTATTATATAAAAACCATCTAAATTAATTGATGAATTAGTTTTATTATAGAGCTCAATAAATTCTGGGTAGACCCCAGCATTAGGTAAAAATTCATTTAAAACAACTTGAGGATTCCAATAACCTACTTTTATTGTGTTTTCAAGTTTTTCTTCGTCTGTAAATCCTTGCGAAGAATCAGGAAAGTTAGTTTGCCATGATTCATAGACAAAATTGAAATTACAACTCTTTCCCTGAAAAGAATCAGCAATATCATTTGGCAAAATAATACTGTAATAAAACCATTGCTCTATTCCATCACTCGAATTAGTATCAAATTCATCATCAGGATGAGGAATTTCAAAATCATTATTAGTATAATTTACCAAATCCGAAAGCTTACCATTATAAGTTAAACGCATATCTCTATTGATATAACCTTCGCTGACTGGTCCATGATAATGGTCATACGAAATTTTCAAATCTAATTGATCACATAGATCAATATCTCCATCAATAAATTCAAAACTGACATTATGTTTTAAATCTAAACTAGAAGCTGATTTGCCAATATAAATATCTCTATTCACTTGTTCGCCGTGCATCATATTCTCCGCATTGGGAGTAAAATTATTTTGCCCAGAACGCGCCGTCATATCTAAAACACCTGCTTGGAATATATTGTCCGCGGAATTTTCGGTATTAGAGAAAAAAGCAAAGGTTTCGTCAATAGCCAAAAGCCCGGACCAGTTGAAACTGATAATTAGTATTAAGCAAACAATTTTTAATAAAGATTCTTTAATCATGCTTCCTTTTTCTTTTGTTGTATCTTTTGAGCTTCTTGGAAAATCTTATGCACCTCACTTCCGATAATTAATAAAGCCGGAATTAAAATTAATAGAGTAAGCCCAAATTTTGAATGGGTAAAATTAGCCACATACCCGGCATAAGGAATAGTTAAAAATACCTTTCCTAAAATTTGTTCTTTCTTGACTGAATTAATATCAGCTGCATTATTGTTATCTCCTTTAGTGATAAATTCATTGTCTTGTTGCCCAATAATGCGGTGAGTAGTTAAATCTCTGGCTCTTCTCCCATATTGATAAGTGACAATATCGCCAACTTGATAATTTGAAGCTGGTTTTACCATAATGATACTACCAGTTTTAATTGTTGGACCCATTGAACCGGATAAAACCATTTTCAAAGAATAATTATTTTCAATCGGCAAAAGCGGGAATAAAACAAAAACTAAAATTGCTAGAAGGATTCCTGTAATAACCCAAGGCAAAAATTTTCTTATTTTTTTAGAATTGATTTTTCTAAAATCCATAAATTAAAATTTTTATTGGTTGCCCTTTGCCCCGTTAAATTCCGCGAAGCGGACTATTTAACGGGACAAGACCACAAGGAAATTTTACCCTGTTAAATTCACTTTCGCGATTATTTAACAGAGCAAGAGAAACCTAAAAGAGTTCAATTCAGAATTCTTATTTACTTACAGCAATTATCGCTCTAAGGGCCTCACTATTTATTTCTGGATATTCTACTCCTTCTTCTTCGTACCAACCACCATTGCTAAGTTGCTGGGAGATTATATAATCTACAGCATTTTTAGCAGCGCCTGACTTACCAGCCATTTCTAGAGCTAAAGCAGCATAAGCAGTAGCTTGAATGGATTTTTTATCACTATATCTAAAAGAACCATCTGTTTGTTGTTGAGTCAAAAGAGCAGTTATTCCATTAGCAATTGCTGTACCATAATCTACATCTACATCAAAAGTCATATCATCGGCTAACTGCAATATGCGAATAGCAGATGCTTGACCAAGATGAGAATCCGCATTAGCCCAAGACTTAATAAAGTAACCTGCTCCCCATTGATCATTGGCTACTAAATTAGCTAAAGCTAAAGCATTATTTCGAAGAACTATTGCTTTATTACTATCAGAAATAGTATTTGCCGCATCAACAGTAGCTTCCATAATTGGCCCTAAGTCCCAATAGAATAAATCAGGGAAACTAGATCTTTCTTCTTCGATGAAGTCATAAACCTCTTGAGCATCGTTATTGTAAGTATTCCATCTCTCAACAATCGCTTTCTCAGCTCGTCTGCTGAACAAATTACCAGCATCCCAGTATTTCCCCATTCTTTGTAAAAACAGAATATCTTCGTTGGTATAAGCGCCGCCACCTTTCCAACTTGTTCTTTCATAATTTGCACCTTTAGCTCCATCGTAACCATCAATATAGTTATTAGCTATTTCATATGCTGATTTTTCGGCAGAATCAAAATAATCAGAATTGCCAGTAAATTCATATGCTCTTAACAAGCCGGTACCTACGACACCTGGCAGATTGGACTTATGAACAATTAAGGCACTTGGCGTAGTAGGATTTCCATCTTCTTCCCAGTCCCAACCATTGTTGGTTTGCAACTTTACCAATCTTTCAGCTGCATCAAATTTGCTGTCCT
>Ga0207997_1000475_pt1 | contig 20618 bp, 36 predicted proteins | sample AntAceMetag02UKN_FD_184777 | JGI IMG/M metagenome (GOLD analysis project Ga0207997, IMG submission 184777) | Saline lake microbial communities from Ace Lake, Antarctica - Antarctic Ace Lake Metagenome 02UKN (SPAdes) (version 2) | ecosystem: Environmental > Aquatic > Non-marine Saline and... | reverse complement strand
AAGGCTACTCAGGCGAAGGCGTTGGAGTATCTCTGCGAGGTATTAGGACGTGAATGGGATGACCCGGAGCCGACCACCAAGATCACCCCCGCCGGCGAGACCAAACTCTCCTTCCCGAAGAACATCTATGGGAAAGTACTCAACCTCCTCACGAAGCATACTGGTAGCCCCGCTATAGACCTCTACGACAAGTGGCGTAAGATGGATGAGGCGGGCGGCCGTGGTCAGGTAGAGGCGACTCTTGGCTACATGGAGCAGGCTTACCTCGACGAAGTAGACCCACAGGAGGCTGAGGAGTATGCCCTTCTCGACGCTGAGGCGACGTTTGCCATCTACCCCTATCTCCATAGCCAGATAGAGCACTATGGCCTACAAGGGGTGTTAGAGCGCGACATGGACTGCCTCCCGATGATCATGGAGATGGAGGCGAGTGGAGTACTGTTGGACGTACCTGTCCTTGAGGAGCTCCAAGCTGACCTGGAGGAGCTAGTTACCGGCGCCCAGATTGATATCAATTACTTGGCCGGGCATTATGTAAACCCGAATAGTAGTCAGCAGGTGGTGGCGCTGCTCCAGGACGAGGGGATTTACACTGACCTTGAGACGAGTACGGACGCCTCAGTGCTCGATCAGTATCGGGAACACGTGATAGTGAATAAGATACAGAACTATAGAGGTTATGCGAAGTTGAAGTCTACGTATGTGGATACGTTGATCAAGAGGGCGTTGGCAGCGCCGGACGGGAGGATACATACGACGTTATCCACGACACGTACGGACACAGGGCGGCTGGCGAGCAGCAACCCTAACCTACAAAACATACCGGTGCGGACGGAGTTGGGCAGGCGTATCCGGGAGGCATTCATTTCAGAGAGGAGTGGCAGATGAAAACAATTACGGTGGAAGAGTATGATGCACTTTGTCTTTGCAAGGAGGCATGTAAGGGGTATGTACGCAAGGTAGATGATGGTTTACCCCCCTCCCTGCTTAGTAGGGTGAGCTACAAAGCAATGCAAGATGCCGTGAGGTATTTTGATAGGCAATTCAAAGATTCCAAGCGCAAATCATCCAAGCATCCCGAGCCGAAATACAAGGTGGGGGATAAGGTGCTGTTTGACGGGCGAGAAGCAAATGTTGTAAAATGTGAAACAGATAACCCGCCGAATATACTCATTAATTATGTTAATAGTGCCAAATGGGTGAACGAATCTGAACTTTCACCGCTCCCCGAAATGCACATCGGCAAAGAATGGGTGCTTGAGCAGGCGGGTAATCCGTGGGATGGTATGCTTGTGAAGTGTGTGAGGGAAGCAATGGAAATTGGTAAACATGAGCAAGATTATTGGCATGGCATAGCGGTTTCCACGGCGTATCCTGAACCAAACGGTTTAGCAACTCAAGCTCCTATCATCAACTGCATCGACCCTGCGTTCTGGACGGGAAAAATCTTAGGCGAACCGGTGCGGTGTTACGAGAATGAGGTGGGCAGTATAACGTATGTTTTGTGGCAAGATGGCAGGAAACACACGCATCATACGAGTGCTTGCGTGTTCCCTTTTGAGCAAAAGATTCTTGAATCCACAATCAAGAACGCCAACGTCCACATAATGCCGAACGAAATGTGCAAGAACTTATACGGTGATGAGTTTCCTGCACCGAAAGGGGAATGAATATGGGCGCAAATGAGGGCTATACGGCAGGTGTTAAATCGCTGAGACCACACGGAACTAATAGCACCATGTTTACAGATTGTTGTGGGACGGCGATATGTGATGATGAAGCAAAGTGTCCGAGATGTGGGCGTAATGTTATCGGGTATGATGCAGAAAGTCAACATGAGCGTGGTCAGATAAGATGGAGAAGTGCAACGAGTCACTGGGATAGAGATAAATTGTACGGGAGAAAGCCACCTATTTCCAAAATGGAATCAGGACAACGATAATATTACACGGGTATGGAGATTGACATAATGAACAAATTCTACGCAGACACACAGTTGGCAAAGCAAATCACCGATAACAACTCAGGTAATTATGCTGACAAATGAAACACTAAAACAACGTCAATCCTTGCCACTTGAGGCGAAGGTTGCTATGAGCAAGAAACGTATCCGTGAATGGTATGAGTATTGGAATGGTCAAGTGTATGTGTCGTTCTCTGGAGGGAAAGACAGCACGGTATTATTATCCCTTGTACGGGATTTATACCCAAATGTTCTTGCGGTATTTTACAATACGGGGCTTGAATATCCTGAAGTACAGACATTTATATCACAAACAGATAATGTAAAATGGATAATGCCAAATGTATCATTTTTTGAAGTAATTAAGAAATATGGCTACCCTGTAGTTAGTAAGGAGAATAGTCAGAAGATATATCAGATACGCAACACGAAGTCAAATAAGTTACGTAACAAACGCATGAACGGAGACAATAATAAGTACAAGAGCGGGAAGCTCCCTGAAAAATGGAAATACCTAATCGATGCTCCGTTTAAGATTTCACCGAAATGCTGTGATATATTTAAGAAACGCCCAGCACACAAGTTTGAGAAAGAAAGTGGACTTCATGGGTATATTGGTACAATGGCTGAAAACTCAGCATTCCGCAAACAATCTTATTTACGCTATAGTTGTAACTCATATGATGGGAAGGTACAGTCAAGACCTCTATCATTCTGGAATGAGCAAGATATATGGGATTACATTAAACTAAACAACATTGAATATTCAAGCATATACGATATGGGGTATAAAAATACTGGTTGTGTGTACTGTATGTTTGGCGTTCATCTTGATGGCTGTCCTAACCGCTTTCAACGTATGGAAAGGACACACCCACATTTACACAAATACTGTATCAAGAAACTCGGTTGTGGTAAGGTGTTAGATATATTAGGCATACCATATACCAATAAACAAGGAGAATTGTTTTGAACAAATTCTACGCAGACACACGGTTGGCACAGCAGATCACTGATAACAACTCAGGGTGCTTTGTTGAGCCGTTGGAGCCGCAACCGCCAGAGGGATATGAGTATTGGGATTACAGGTTTGGCAAACAAGGCTATGCTTACTTTCACTGTTTTGGAGAGTTAGCTGAAAATTATCCACTCAAGTACCCATCGGGTGAGTATGTTTTGTATGCTCCAAAGTTAGTTTCTTGCACTCGTGGGTCATGGACTCCGGATTATCGGATATATACTAAATCAGTACCGACCAAAACAGACATCAAGCTCACTGTGCAGACACGGGTATGTCGGTTGCAGGAGTTGACGCCTATGGAGAGGATAATGAGCAGTGGCATCGAACGTTCTCATTTGTTGGATGTGTACGATAGAGTGGATAATGAACACAGGAGATTTCGGGAATACTGGAACGCCCTCTACACCAAGCCACGCAAGACGGCTGATGGGAAGGGGTATGTCTGCTACCCATACGACAGTAACTATCCTGATGGATGGAGTTTCGACATTGAGTTGGATGGTAGCACTGAATACAAAGGCTTACCGCTCACAATCCACGCTAATTGCATGGTGGAGGTGAGGAATTGGACAAAGGAGATGATATGAGTGAGAAAATAACGATAACAAGAGAAGAGCAACTTTCGGAATGGGTAAAAGGAAATTCTCTGCATAATATTAATACCGATGAGTGTTGTCCTGATTTTTCTTGTTGTAGAGGAAAAGAGTTTATAGCTGATAAGCCAACAAGAATAGAATTTCAAAGGGCATATCTTTCTAAGGATGAGGGGAAAGTAAACGCAATGCTTATGATGTTTTTATCAAGCGCACTGTCATCTTATAAAGAAAAGGTATATATTACGGGAGAAACGCAGGAAGGTGGGTTGCAATGAGTGAGAAAATAACGATTGGACCGCCGACAGAAACCGTGCTATTCGAGACAAACAAAATAGTTAAGAAGCAGAACGCACTCATCAAAGAGCTTGTCGATGCGTTGGAAAAAGCGCACGAACTATACTGCTCATACGATGTGATGCAACACTTTAACGATAGCGAGCTTGTTGATTGCCGATTCATTGACCAAGTACTCGCCAAGTTCAAGGCATTCAAGGAGGGGAATGCTGACCCCGAGAGCGGTGATAGGCAGACGATATGTGAGCCAGATGTGTGTCCAAATTGTGGAAGCACATATACCGTACCAACAAGAACTAAACAGTTTCAAAAGTTTGGTCATAGAGACTGTCTTGATTGCGATACCGTATATAACCCAGACACCGATAACGCAGGAGGGGATGATGAATAAGAAAGTAAAACATAAGTGTGAAGCTAATGTTAGTGATGGTTGGGCGCAAGGTTGTCATAAATGTGGCGTTACCGCCAAATATGTCCGTGACGGTAAATGGTATTGCAAGCGACACGACCCAGTAGCTATAAAAGAAAGGGAGAAAAAGCGTGATGAGAAGTTTAACAAGATGTTTGAAGCATCACAACAAAGAACACATCGCCGAGAGGTTGAAATTGCCTATTGCAAAAACATGACCACAAATGAACTCGAAGCTGGGATTAAATGATTACAGTCATTAAAATATACACAGCAACATGTGGAAATTGTCCATATTCCAGAGAACTTATGAATTTTTATGAATGCACATTTCACAATTGTAATATAGTAAAATCAAAAACATTGTCATTCAGGTGTATAAATCATCCACACTTAAAAAGGAGAATCAAATGAAAATGTTTATGCTTTGTTTATCTGTTTTGTTTATATTTGCTTGTGAAGGACCGATTGGACCGGAAGGCTTAAAGGGAATTCAAGGTGAGCCATGTGAATTAATAATTCCATCTATCACTGGGACATGGATTGATCCAAATGTTACAGGTGATAAGAAAGTAGGTTTGATCTTCTTTGCTGATGGGACAGCAATGGTTGGATATCTGTTATATAAAGATTCCGATTTTCTGGGTCATATTCCTCTTTACAGATATACATATGATGAAGAAGAGCAAGTGGGATATCTGAAACAAGGTGATGATTTTTACAAAACAGGGAAGAAATTCACAGTAGTATCTGATTCTTTGCTATATGAAGGCAGAGTTTTTTATAAGGAGCAGTCCAATGAAATTATGTGATGATTGCCACAAAGAAATGGAGCTTGAAGAACGAACACTTATCCGACATAAGTATTTACAATCTAATAAATATAATCCACATACACCAATTCATAAAATCGTTTGCAATGAATGTGCAGAGAAATATAGACCACTAACTGTAAGGGGGTGATAACTCATGAATGGGACTAAAAATCCCATGTTGTGTTCGTGAAATTTTTACTTAGTATTGTGCTGGGACTTGGTTCATGGGTGGGCTGAGTTCCAGCTTTAAAAAAAGATTGGAGAAAATAGGGAGATGTCAGATTATCATGAACTTATGGAAATGAAAAAAATAGAACAGCAGTTTATTGGGTTGGCAATAGATGATGCTCGAAGACTTCAAGATTCACAACCAAAGATAGTTAAACTTACAAAATTTACTGCTGAACAAATTGCGATAAGAAAACTCATTGAACTGTTGGCTGATGTAAGAGTAAGAATTAAAGAATTAGAGCGCAAATAATTTAAAAAAAGATTGGAGAAACAAATGGATGAAAATGATGGTATTCAACTCGAAAGAAAGCATGAGCATATAACAGTTATTGAAAAAACAGATGCATCTAAAATAGCTGAACTGCAGAAAAAAGTCGCTGTTCTGGAAGAAAAAGTCAAGAATGCTGGGAAGACTAATGGTAAAAAATCCTAATCCAACTCTCACTGAAATATATGGGAGATTTATTAAAGTAATAAACAAGGCTCTAACGTCAGCCAAAGAAGCTAAAGAACAGATGGATGAAGTTAATAAACTGTTGGAAGAATGGGAGAAAAATGAAAAAGAAATGTAGTCCATCAGGCATTGATTACTATGCAATTTGTGAGCAATGTCAGTGGTTTTGTGCTGCCTGTTGTGGGAATCCATTATTTAAGCAGGAGTTTAATGGCAGCCCGATCACAGAACCGATATGCTTCAAACACTTCGCAGGAGACACTCTGCTTCCTGTCAGGGCAATGAAACTCATGCAGTTGGCTGTTGATATGCAAACACAGTATAATGTCCTTAAAAGCCGTATATTGGGTAAATTCACAGAATCTGACAGTATGCTGGAGTTCTTTGGGAAGGAGTCAAGAAAATGAAAAGAATCTGTAAGAATTGTCGATTCAGAGTTCATGGTGAGGCTATAAATTTTTGTAGGAAAAAGGATTATAATTTCATTGGGAATCAGATACTCACATTGTCTTGTGAATGTTTCGAGCCGGTAATTGAGGATTCTGGGCACTGTCTTATTATGCAGGATATTAAATATCTTGATACTTTAAAACAGCAGAATTTCTTCGAGGTTTGTCAGGAATGTGAGTACTATTCACGACCAAAAGGGTTTAGAGATAACTTTATTTGTAAGCAAAAGACACCACTTGATCGGGTCATTTCTGTAACATTCTTAGAACCAAAATGCATTTTTCATGTAATAAAAAGTAATAATATTGATGAAAATATAAAAAATATTGTTACAAAACTACTCAATGAAAATAAAAAAAACAAGGCAAAAATAGCCAAAATCACCGATATACTGCTCTAAATGTTACAACTTGTTACAAATCAGTTTAATAAAAACAATAACTTACAGAGGTCTGTTACAGAATGTTACAGAATGTTACAAATAAAATAGGTACTTATCTCTATTATATATATATATTTACTAAGAATAATATATATATATGTAACAGAATCTGTGTATTTATACACTCCTATGTGAGTAACTCTGTATATTTATTTCTATCATTCCTCATGTATATATATGTGTTGTTTTTTCTGTTACATTGTTACACATTTAAAAATAATTCTTGTAACTTTTATTATATTAACATACTTATAGAAGAAAAAAAGTGTAACATTCTGTAACATCTTGTAACAGAATGACTATAACTTTATAATAAACATAGTATTAAACTTGTTACACTAAAAATACTTGTATTTTACAGAATATTATGTTATTATTTTATGTATGGAGCAAATCTCCTTGTTTCATATTTTCTTCATTCAGTTCTTCTGGAGTCTCAGATGCTGACACTGGGACTCCATAAATAATTAGAGGAGCAAATGGCAAAGAAGAAAAAAAACATGACTCCGAAAATGAAACGATTCTGTGATCTCTATTTAACCTCTTCAATGGGTAATGCAACCGATGCCGCAAAACGTGCCGGGTATTCAAAAAAAACTGCTTATTCTATTGGTCAAGAAAACCTGAGTAAACCTGAAATAATAAAATACATAGAAAAACGCAGAGCTAAATTTGAAGAACTATTTATGCAAGATGTTTTTGATGTGATGAATAAAAACAAAACAATATCAGATTTTAACATGAAAGATTTGTATGATGAAAACTCAAACCTAATTCCAATATCGGAATTACCGAGAGATATTGCCTATGCGATCAGTTCAACAAAAACGATCAGGAAAAAAGATGGTGAAGAATATGACACTATTGATGAAATAAAAGTTGAAGGAAAATCAAAAGCATTAGCTGAACTTGGTAAGATGAAAAAACTTTATGAAGAATACACTCCACAAGAAGTTATTATTAAGATAGGTTATCCTGATGAGAAAAAAGAAGAATGACAACATATAGATTTGAATTCAATAGAAAAGGAGAAATCAATCCAGTATATGATGAATTTTTATTTAATGAAACACCAATACAGATATTTTTTGGTGGATCAAGTTCAGGTAAGTCATATTTTCTTGCTCAAAGACTTGTATGGGATTTAATACAAGGGGGAAGAAACTATCTTGTATTACGTAATGTTGGAGTATCAATTCGAGACTCGGTATTTAAAGAAGTAAAAAAATGTATTATAAAATGGGGATTAATAAAACATTTTAAGATAAATGAAACAGATTTTAAGATCACATGCAAACTAAATGGCTATCAGGCAATGTTTAAGGGGCTTGATGATGTCCAGAAAATAAAATCAATCACTGCTGATGTTGGAAATGTGACTGATTTATGGTATGAAGAAGCAACTGAGTGCAAGCGTGAAGATTATATCGAGCTTGGAAGACGAACGAGAGGTGATGACGGAAAAGGGAAAATAAAAAGAGAAATATTTAGCTTTAATCCCATGTTTAAAACAAGTTGGATATACAAAGAATTTTTCAAAGGGTGTTTTGATGATGATGATAAACTTTACAAAGATGATAAGAAATTAATATTAAAAACGACATATAAAGATAATAATTATTTAACACAACAGGACGTAAATAGACTTGAAGCATTAAAAGAGAATGAAGAAGATAGATATTCATACGAAGTTTATGTGCTTGGTAACTGGGGTGTGCTTGGTGAACTTGTATTTACAAACTGGATTAAAGAGGATTTAAGTGATATACTTGGTCAATTCGATAATTATAAGAATGGACTTGACTTTGGATTTTCAAATGACCCTACTGCTGGGATAAGGTCTGCAAAACGTGACAATATAATATATATTACTCATGCATTTGGTGGACTTGGTATGGTAAACACTGTCATTGCAGAGAACATCAGAGAAACATTGCCATTGACTGCTAAAGGAATGAGTAGTGAGGAAAAGATTATTGGAGATTGTGCTTCCTCAAAAGATATAGAAGATTTAAGACTTAATTATGGCATTAATATCTATCCATCAATAAAAGGGGCTGGTTCAGTAAATTATGGTATTAACTGGCTGAAACAATACAAGATTATTATTCATTATGAACTTCAGGATGTAATAAATGAGTTTCAATTATATCAATGGACAAAAAATAAAGATGGAGATGTATTGAATATCCCGATTGACAAGTTTAACCATTGGATCGATGCATTGAGGTATGCCTGGAGTGAGCAGATATTAGAGATAGAAAACGAACATATTAATCCAGCAGATTATGGAATATTCGTGTAAACAAAGGAGTAAATCATGGCTGAGAAACAGGAAAAAATAATCGATCAGATTCTTGCATTGACTGATGTTGCGGCAATCATCAAGGAACTCACAAAAGATGATGAATATCTCAAGGATGCTGAGACTAATCAGAAGCAATATGATGGAGATCATAAGATTCTCTTGAGACCTGACAAAAAGGTGGGAAAGGATGACAAAGTAAAGGATGTTCCTGTTGCCAGATTAGTTGCTACATTCCAGAAGGTTATCACAAGTCTTGCTGTTGCATTTCTTGTCGGGAAACCAGTCAAGTATGTTCTTGATTCGGAAGAAAACACTGAAGAAGCATTCAAACAGATTGAAGGAGTATTTGATGCTAATAAGATTCAGTATTTTGATAGGAAACTTACAAGAACAACCATGATTGAAACCAGAACTGCTGAATTGTGGTATGCTAAGAATGAGACTTTCGATGAAGAGAGTCCTGTCCCTGACACTGACCCTGAATATATCGGCTCGCAGATTGGAGTTATGCTCCTGTCTAATAAGCTGGGATATCATATCTATCCACACTTTGACCAATATGGAAACATGGATGCTTTCACAGTTACATATGACATGGAACAGTTTGATACAGAGAAGAACGCTATTGCAACAGTTTCAAGAGTGGATGTTTATACTGCTGAGAATTTTGTGTTCTATTTCAAAGAAGGAGATGCATTCAAACTGTTGGAAACAAAGCCGAATCAGTATGGCAAGATTCCAGTTATATATTATGAGCAGGAACAGGCAGAATGGAAGGATGTTCAGTCACTGATTGAGAGATATGAAGACCTGATATCAAATCATGCAGATGAAAATGACTATTATGCCGCTCCTATGATTAAAATAATGGGGAAATTGATTGAGCCGCCTGATAAAACCCAGACAGGGAAGATGTTGCAATTTGCTGGTGTTCCTTCTCCGGATCAGAAGAAACTTGAATATGGTGATGCATCATATCTGACATGGGATCATGAGCCGGTATCACTGAAGTTGGAACTCGATAATCTCAAAGACTTGATATTCTCAAATACACACACACCTGATATCAGTTTCAATTCAGTGAAAGGACTGACATCCATAAGTGGTATTCTACTCAAAATGCTGTTTTTCGATGCAAGACTGAAATCATTCAATCATCAAGAAGTGTTTGGAGAAGGATTCACAAGAAGATTAAATCTGGTGAAAAAGATGCTTCAATTCACATCAGTTGCAAGTGAAGAAAGTCTTCAGGCTGTGGTTGCTACTCCACAATTCCAAGACCCGACTCCACAGGATATCGCTGAAACCATCACAACACTGTCTGAAGCATTGGCAGGAGAACCTATCATGTCAGAAGATACTGCTCTCAAAAATAATCCATATGTGACTGATATTGCAGAGGAAAAGCTGGAGATGGAAAAAGACAAACAGAGCAAAGAAACTACTGAAGGATTTGAAGCCGGAAGTTTTGATGCTGAATAACCAAGAAATTGTCAATCGAGCAGTCAGAATGATAATAAAGTTCAGGGCTGAGAAAAAATATGAGAAATCTGATGAACTTAGAGACATATTAAAGAAAGATAATGTTACGGTTCAATATCACAGGGATGGTTCTGTCTCATGGAAATATAAACATAGTTTTTGGCAACATATAAATAATACCTGAGTGCCTTGTTCCTTTCAGGCGACCTCATATGGATAGTCCGCCGAAGCTGTCCATTTCGCCATATTAGCAAGGCACTTAAAAAAAGACTTGACTTGATATGAATCATAATATATAATACATACACAACACTGAAAGGAGACCATGATGGGAAAACCAAAAACTCCAGCAGGAAGAAGAACAACACTGACATCAGCACAGGTGAAGAAGCTGACTGGCAAGATTAAGACTAACAAACTCACCTTCCCGGATAATTCCAAAGACAAAGGCAAAGAAGCAATTGACAACCTTGCAGATGCAACAAAGAAAGTTGATGCATCTAATTCCGATCAACTCCACATCAACAATGCCAAAGCAAAGCTGGGTGAATTCTTTAATGCATGGAAGAAATCAGATCACAATCTCATGGCATCACTCACAAATAAATCATGGCTTTTAGACGGTCATCCATTATTCAATGCTGATGGCTGGATCAATTCACATCTCGGTTTCCTGAAACCAATGTCATGGGAGATTGGAGAACCTGTCAGGATTGGTGAAGCAATGATGCAGTTCCCCGTCAAGGCGAAAATCAAACAAGGTGATGGAACAGTTGCTCCCTGCCTCATGAATATTAATATGCTATGTGAAACTGGTGCATATAATCCATCACTTGAAGGGACTTGGGGAGTGAATCCTGTCTCTGTCATGCAAATGAACTGGAATGTAAAATGATAACATGCAAGGATTGTCCATATTGGAAGAGTTCGTCAGAAGAGCAACCATATAGTCAGAAATGGTGGGGGGAATGTTGGGCAAATCCACCAATAAGCGAGGTTACCACAACATCCAAAGCAAATTACACACCAGTACAAGTAACATATCGTCCTGAGACTCAATCTCATGACTTCTGCATGATTCCGAATCAGCATAATCCAAGCATATTCAAACAAGAGGAAATCAAACCATAATATTACTTATATGTATAATTATAATAGTTGCCTGTTACTTCATTGGAAGGAAAATGACATGATAGTATCGATAACTGAGAAGAAAAGCGAAACAGAAGATGAATTCTGTCTGTATGAGTTTGATTGGTGTGTCGGAGTAAAAGAGAATGGTAAACTCCGGGAAATTGAGTTCAGGAATAATAAAACATCAAAGAGTATGACAGTTACAATTAAGAAGACGACTAATATTGATATTACCACAGAAAATGGAAACAAAGTCATGGCTCTTTCTGTTAATAAGGAATAACCTAATGCTTCTTGATTATGAATATAAAAGGCTGAATGAAGCACAGATTATCTCTAAGAACAGAGAGATGATAAAGATATTTAAGAATCTTGAGACTGAATTGGCAAAACTTGTCAATCAGGCAAAGATTAAATATCCAAGTGACTTCACTCAGCGAAACTTTTATAAATTCAATCGGAATCTTGAACTTAAAGTCAAAGCTGTGCTGGCTGAATACTCTGAGAATGCTCTGACATCTATTGACAATGGTGTGAGGTCTCAATGGACACTTGGGAATGACAAGAATGATGATATTATTGGTCAGGTCTCAAGATATACCACAAATGCAAAGCCAGCTATCCTTGCAGAGATGCAGGGACTGAATCTTGTTGCACTTGATCAATTCATCAAAAGGAAACAAAACGGTCTGAATCTCAGTCAAAGAGTTTGGAATTACACAAACACTCAGAATCAGGAACTGCTTGAGACATATCTTGCATCAGGCATCACAAGAGGCAGGTCAGCGCAGAAAATCTCTCAGGATGTCAGGCAATTGCTTAATGATCCTGAAAAACTGTTCAGAAGGGTCAGAGATAAGGATGGGAAGCTGGTTTTAAGCCAATCTGCGAAGGCTTATCATCCCGGTAGGGGAATATATAGGTCATCAGCAAAGAATGCTCGTAGACTGGCGGCAACAGAAACTAACATGGCATTCCATAACAGTGATTTCCTGAGAAGACAGAAACTTCCATTTGTGAAAGGGATATTAGTTAAACTGTCAGCAAGTCATCCGAGACCGGATATCTGCAATTCTATGGTCGGAGCATATCCGAGAGGTTATATATTTGAAGGGTTTCATGCACTATGTATTTGCTTCACAACCACTCTGATGTATTCCAGAAAAGAGGTTGCAAGATATCTAAGAACAGGTGAGTTGGATAAGAGACAATATATTAGATCGATTCCGAAACCGGCAACAGCATATATAAAAAAGCATACTCCAGCATTCAATAAGATGAAGAACAAACCATATTTCCTTGAGAAGAACTTCACAAAAGATTTTAAACTGAGGAAGAAAAAATAAGTGATTGATAGTGTTGACCAAATAGCAAGAGACAGCAATCCAGAAATAGTTCATGACATAATAATGACATATAGATGCCCAACATTTTGTATAACAACAAGAGTAATTAAAGCATACAAGCAAAGTGTAGGACCAGAATATCTCAGTAAATTAACATTAAATAAGGAGAACCACAATGATTGTATATTATATTGAAAAACTAATGAACTATTATGGATGGTATAAAATGCCTCGTTATTATATTTATAAAGTTCAGGATAATGGACATGAAAATCGATGTGGACTCCCCGGACTTCCATATATTTATATGTATTATGAAATGTTAAAATATACGTCAGTGTTGGATCGTTTAAAAATTAAATATCGTATTGAAAAAATAGAAATACAGGCAAAAGGGGAAATTTATCGTTTTCATTAAGGAGGGTAGAAAATCTAACTAAAAGGAAAGAGGCATCAGGTTGGGAAAGGTGCAACGTTGCTTTCAATATTATTCTCAAGCGGCAACACCTCCTTTCAGTTAAATGAGGGTTGGAGTGCCCTCCTTAATAATATAATATAACTTCTAAATAAAAGGAGAACCAAACAGTGGAAATTAATAAAAGGATGAAAGCTGAATTTAAACCATACTGCATTGAAATATATGTGGAGTCTGACAGAGAAGAAAAAGACATTGAAGCAATTTTTAAATATGCGAATAGATATATCAGCCAAAACACACATATTCTTGCTTCAATCATAAATACCATGAAAAACATAATAAATACCTTTAATATCGTTGACTAACAAAAGGAGAAACCATGAGAAAGACACGAATTGCAGTCACATGCCTTGAAGGAATGGATAATTTCCTTCAATGGATCGAACCACTTCAGAAGTATTATGAAATCAAGGTATATATTATCAGAAGCAATGATGATGTTATCAGAGCAGTTGGTTTTGCAGATGTGATATGGTGTGAATGGGCAAATGAGTCAGCTATGATGATAACCAAGTATCTTGAAACAACAAAGAACAAACATGACAAGAAAGTTATTGTCAGACTCCATTCCTATGAAGCTCTTGCAGGATATCCCAGAGAAATAAAATGGGATTATGTCAATCATGTTATTTATGTTGCAGATCATATTAAGGAAATAATCAATACATTCCATAATGAGATGAATATCAATAACAGAATCACAAATACAGTTGTTCCTAATGGCATTGATATCTCTGATATTGTGCTGAACAAAGAGACCTCTGGAAAGAAAATCTGCTCTGTTGGGGCAATATCTCACAAGAAAAATCCTGCAATGCTATTCCAGATATTCAGAGCATTGATTGACAAAGACGATGAATTCAAACTGCATGTTGCCGGAGCATATCAGGAAGCCAGATATGAGATATATATCAACCATATGATTAGAGAGCTCGATCTTGTGGGAAAAGTTGTGATGCATGGCAATGTCAAGGACATGAACAAGTTCTATGCCGACAAGGATTTTTTCTTGCTCACATCAGTCCATGAAGGTCATAATGTTTCGGCTATTGAAGCAATGGCAAGGGGAATTGAGCCAGTGATTCACAATTTCTATGGTGCTGACAAGCAGTATGATGGCGTCATGAGATTCAATACTATTAAGGAAGCTGTTGACAGATTTATTGCTGGTGGGCTGACAGAGAAAGAGTTCAACAGACAGTATATCATCAACAAAGGTTGGACTCAGGATGTTCAGGTCAAGGCTTTTGCTAATATCATTGAAACAACACTTGGAAATGTTATTGCCGGAGATACAGAATGATGACCTATCAACTGACTGCACTGGGAGTGGTTCTTGTTCTGTATTTCTTCTCAATAAGCTGGAGACTGAGATGGACTGAGTTCAAGATGAACATTGCATCTGAAGTCCTGTTGGCAATCGATGCATATGTATCTCAGGCTGGATATGCAAGGAAAGAGAGAAGAAGATTCGAAAGAGGTTGGGTTAGGGATGTAGAACTCAGGAAAGACTATGCGAAAAGGATCGTGTCATGACTGAAAAAATAAAACCTATGAAAAATGGTGTATTCGCTGGAGATTATATTATTTATGTTTGCCATAAATGCAAAAATATTGAACATCCACCTCCTCAAATAACTTGTGATATATGTGGAACAACATTTACAATGTATTCTGGTGAAATAGGCAAAGAATATAATTATAATGACTTTGCAAAGGAATAATTATGACAAAAGTATGGAACTCGATCTGGGATAATTATAAGAATCTATCAACAGAAAGAATCATGGATGAGCCTGCTGGAAGCACTCAGAGAGTGGAGTTTGTTGAACTGTTAATGAAACATATTGATCTGAAAGGAAAGTCTGTTTTGGAAGTTGGAACAGGAACAGGTCAATACAGCATAGAACTGGGAAAACATGGTGCTAATTGCACAGGGATTGACATTGAACAGGGAAGTATTGACCTTGCGAAAAGGATTGCTAGTGACATGGAAGTTGAGAACTGTAATTTTCAGAAATATAATTTATTTGAGTGCAAGAAATCCAACAATTATGATATTGTTTTCAGCATGGGAACTGTTGAGCATTTTAATCAGCATGAAATAATTGCTATGTTTAAAAAGATGGCTGAGATTGGGAAATATGTTATTGTTGGAGTCCCATATTCAGGGTCTCATGCATATATGTTTGCGAAAGAAATGTCAATAGCAAAGGAAACATGGGAATATGGAGTTGAGAATGATTTCTGGAGTTTGCATGAACACTTCCGCAAGTCAGGCATTGAACCAATTCATGAGGAAACTATTGGCTTGGTCTCTGAAGCAATGTATCTTAAGAGAGTGAATCATGCACTTATTCCGGTTCAGATCGCAATCAATGAGCGGAAAAAGAAAGAAGGCAAACCATTTGGAAGCTGGCTCATATCAATAGGGGAAAGCTGATGAAACTTCATCTTGGTTGTGGAATGAATTATTTGGATGGTTGGGTGAATATAGATGTCATGGACAATGCGAAAGTTGATATACACTCTCAAATTGAAGACTTGGATTATCCAGACAATTCAATAGATGAAATTCTGCTGATGGCTGTTTTTGAACATTTCCCCCGCCATGTTGCAATAATGCAACTCCGTAAATTTTATAAGTGGCTCAAGAATAAAGGAATAATCAATGTTTTAGTTCCTGACTTCTGGGGAACTATTAAGAAAATGCAAGAATCAAAAAGCGTAAAAGAACAGCAGTTCTGGTACAGGCATATTTTCGGTCCGCAGGATACAGCTCAATTCGGCACACACTATGACGGATTTGATAAGGCAAAACTGACATTGATGTTTAAGGTAGTTGGATTCAACGAAGGCGGATATCAAGAATATGAGCAGTGGCCGAATATTGCTTTCAGGGGCATTAAAGACAATAAAATAAAATCTGATGCTGATGCGGAACGTGATATTATCGAATATATGGCCGCTTATGAAGCAAAAATCGAAGGCGGAACATTATTCAAGGCGTGGATGGATGCAATGGGATTGAAAGCAGAAAAGCCAGATACGCCAACATTTAAAACTCAATATGTAGAGGGGAAATCAGAATGAAAATATCAACTGAAGTTATCGCGGACGCTCTCGAAAAACGAATACTGCCGAATGAGAAAACAATTCTGTATGTCGGCATTAAATACGATTACGGTCATGCTGATTGGGGATTGAGTTATGAACATCACAATTTCTATCGGACTTTTCTTGATATGGGGTATTCAATGATATATTTCGATTACATGAGTATAATGCAGGAATTCGGCACTGATGGAATGTCAAGGATACTGGCGGAAGCAGTATATTATTACAATCCTGATGTGCTGTTCTATTTTCATTTTCACGATTGGATCGATAAGCAGATACTTGCGGAATTACCTGTCAAGAAATACATCTGGAATGCTGATGATAGCTGGAGATATGATGCAGAAAAGCCTGTTTGGGAATTATTCGATACAATCATCACAACTGATACTCCGAGTCATGAGAAACGGCTGGCTGCCGGGTATAATTCGGTTCTAAGCGAGTGGGCTTGCAATCATAACCTTTGCCGTGATCTTGGTATGGAACGTATCTATGATGTATCGTTTATCGGTAGTAAACACAGTAATCGAGAAGAATTCGTTGCAAAACTCCGTGAGAACGGCATTGATGTTAAATGTTTCGGCAAAGGTTGGAGTGATACAGAACGTATTTCACAAGCGGGATTGATTAAGATATATAATCAGAGTAAGATCGTGATTAATATATCGTCTGACTCGGCAGGTAAAAAGATTCAGGTGAATGCGCGTGATTTCGAGGCAACCGGATGTGGTGCGTTGTTGCTGACACAAGATAGTCCGGCGATTAGGGAATGCTTTGATAATGAAAAGGAAATAGTTACGTATAATACTCCTGTTGGCGCGATTGAAAAGATTAAAGTTCTTCTCAATCAACCCGACAAACTAAAAGCAATCGCTCAAGCAGGTCACACACGGACCCTCAAAGATCATACATACATGAAACGATTCTATGATATCAAGGGGCTTGCATGAATAAAATCGGAATACTCGGAGCAGACGGATTTCTCGGCAAAGCGTTATGTAAACAGTTCCCTGACGCGGTAAGGATAACAAAACATAACTATATAGCTTTTGTCCATGAAGAGTTCGATGTATTCATTAATGCCAATGGGAATAGTAAGAAATATTTGGCTGAACAGCATCCATATATGGATTTCAAGGCATCTGTTGATTCGGTTTATAGAACTTTCACAGATTTCAAGATCAAGAAATACATTTATATATCATCAGTAGATGCTTACGGTGATACCATGTATGGATTCCACAAACATCTTGCAGAATTAATTATAAGAAAAAATGCTGAAAGATGTTTAATATTACGATGTTCAGCCATGATAGGTCAAGGGCTGAAAAAAGGTGTTGTTAAAGATTTAATAGAAGGTAACCCATTATGGATTACAAGTGATTCAGAGATGCGATTCATAACTGTTACTGAAGTTGGAAAGATAATTGAAAGTTTAATTAAAGAAAATTACACACAAAAAACATTCAATGTTGCTGGTTCAGGAACTATTAAAGTTTCTGAAATAGCTGAAATGCTTGGTGTTGGTTATAAAGTAAGATTAGGAGCTAAAACTGAAAATAGTTGGACAGGAATGTTTTGGGACATTGAAGACATTTTCCCAATCAAAACATCAAAACAATACATCCAGGAGTTTATCTATGAAAGAGAATCTAATAATATGGTTAATATTTAGTTTAACTATGATATATGCTTCAGTCTTACTTTATTATCACGGCAAAGAAGATATTTATGATATGAAACTATTTTATATAGTTACACCGATGATGGCAATACCGCAATTGATATTATTTATTATAATACTTTTAGGAGGCTTTGCATGAAAGAATGGAACAGTCCGTATAATCCTTTTAACTCAATGAAAGTTCTTTTGTATTCAGAGCAATTACAAGCAATTGCAGATCAGAAATTCATGCCGCCGATTGTCGCTGATAGCGATCCGACAAACAGATGCAATTATAACTGTATTTGGTGTAATGCTTATGATGTCAGAAAAGAAAAGCACACAATGACAGAGAAACATTTGCTCGATCTGGCTGATTTTTACAAAGAATGGGGCATTAAATCAACTTGTGTCGCTGGTGGCGGTGAACCGTTAATGAATCCAGCATTTAATTCATTTCTTGAAAGACTGCATAAAAACGGCATTGAAATCGGTGTGATCACAAACGGATCGTTAATGACAGATGAACATATTGAAACGATAGCGAGAACAGCGAGATGGTGCGGTTTCTCGATGGATGCGGCTACTGCCGGAACGTATTGTGAAGTAAAGGGCATTAAAGATGTGTTTCTATTCGGTAAAGTTCTCGAAAACATTAAAAAACTGAGAAACAAAATTGATGAACTCGGGACTAACTGTGATATCGGATTCAAGTATCTATTACATCCTTTGAATGCGAAAGAGATATATGATGCTGTATTGATTGCAAAAGATTTCGGAGCGCATGACTTTCACTTACGTCCTGTCGGATGGGATAACTTGACAATTTCAGATGGTAAAGAGGATATATTATATAATGACTGGCTACTTGAGCGTATCAATCGGCAAATTGAGGAAGCAATGAAACTGGAAACACAAAACTTCCATGTTTATGGTATCCGGCATAAGTTTAATCCTAATCTCAAAAGGAAAGTGAATTTCAAAAAGTGTCGAGCATTGCCTTTGCTTGCAACATTCGGAGCTGATGGGAATGTGCATCTCTGTTTTGATCGGCGCGGCGACAAAGATTTAATTCTCTGTAAGCACGATCCCGATCCACGTGAGATATTGAAAGTATGGGGCAGTGAGTTCCATAAAGATATGATGAACGGAATTGATCCTGAGAAGTGTCCGCGCTGTACGTTTGGGGCATATAACGAGATAATCGAGAAAGTGTTTCTTAAAGATAACATGTGCAGGTTACATATATAGAGGGATAACGCATGAAAATATCAATCATAATTCCGGTTTACAACGGATCAGAATATATCGAGCAGCGATTCAAAGAACTGATGATATATAACAACAAGGAAGCTGAAATTATCTTCGTGGACGATGGCTCGACAGATAAATCGTTTGCAATGATGAACAGATGTAAAAATGAAAGCAATAATAATATTAATGTTGTCACATACGGAGAAAACAGGGGTCAGATGTACGCACGTAAATTCGGCATTGATCTTGCGAAATATGACGATATTCTTATGACTGATATTGACGATCCGTTCTCATTCAGCTATCTTGAGGGCTTGAAATTCGATCTGGACGCTCAACCTGAAAAGACGATGATAACGATCCCGAAACAACTATTCGTAAAAGGAAAGCCAAACGGTCAGATATGGAATATTCCGCAATACGAAACTGCCGAACAGTATATTGTCTCACAATTCATAAATCATTCGGGATTGATCGCAATTAACAATACGATTCTCAAAAAAGATATGCTTGTGAAGGTATATGATGAAACGATGGCAATGTTGAAAGCAATTGGTGTTGATAGAATTGATTATGCAGAAGACAGCCTGATTGCAAACGTAATGATACATACGGGGCTTATTAATCATATTAAACCATCGAGAATGTATTCAGTGCCTTATACGTTTGATAATACAGGGAGCGTATCGAAAGACGATGCTAAAGTAATGCGTGACAAACCTGTATTAATCGCTTATGCGTATTGGGCGATATACTCACAGTATGATGATGAAGATACTGAAGTGAAGAAAGAATTCAAGACTGTGTTTCGGGATGTTTGCAAGAATAAATATGGTGACAAGGCTTCGGGATTCATGGCGGATGTTAAAAAGTATGTTGAACGGATGGTGGAGTATTATGAAAGGAGTAAATCATGAGGTATCACGTATTAAAAGAAAAAATTATTATGAGTATTGTTTGGGCATTACCAAGAAGACTCATTTATTGGTGTGCAATACGATTCGGTGCACATGCTACAACAGGGAAGTATTCAAATACAGTTGTTCCAGAGTTGACATTTACTGACGCTTTGAATAGATGGTGATTACAAATAAGCGAAAGGGCTGTGGTTGGAACGTATTGAAAGGGACACTAACAAAGGACACTAACAAAGGAGAAAAA
>Ga0207997_1000474_pt1 | contig 20635 bp, 20 predicted proteins | sample AntAceMetag02UKN_FD_184777 | JGI IMG/M metagenome (GOLD analysis project Ga0207997, IMG submission 184777) | Saline lake microbial communities from Ace Lake, Antarctica - Antarctic Ace Lake Metagenome 02UKN (SPAdes) (version 2) | ecosystem: Environmental > Aquatic > Non-marine Saline and... | reverse complement strand
ACGGTTGTGGTTGTTTTTGTGATGGTAGTTCTGGTGATGGTGCAGGTGGTGATGGTGGTGGTGCAGGTGAATAAAATAAATTATAGATTAAATAGGAAACACTATGTTTATTCCATTTGAAGAAGTTAAGACGCTCTTGGAAGAACAAGAATTAGAACCAGCACGTGTCGTTGGAAACAAAGAAAGTCAGAGTCAAGGTAATAAGATTGTTCGTCCTCAAGGTGTTATTATCCAAGACACATGGAATAATTTTGTTTTTCCAATAAGACCCACTCCAAGAATTGATACATCGAAGTTTGATACAATCGAAGTTATTAAGCAGTTTAGAACACAATATTCGTCTTTCCCAAGTTTATACTTACCTTGGCATTTTCTAGTGGAAATAATTGGATCTAGATATTATATCCTTCAAATGAGACCAATAGATACTAAGTTTCCAATGGACAATCAACAGGTATTAAAAGCAAAACATTATTTTGATAATGAACAGATAACAAATTTCTTTGAACAACCAATACGAGATGTTAATGAAATGTTACATGTATGTATAATTGGTGATTCAAATACTGATGTTTATTCGGAAAAAGTTTATCGACAGATTGGACGAACTTGTCTGGCACCTTTCTTCCGCAATATGTTTATTACAGGTAGTTATGAAAAGAGTCTTTTTAATTTCAATATGGGTAAAAAGTTTAAATTTAATAGCCTGATTCGTTTCGCCAGAAGATGATTCAAATCAACTTCTATGTTTATATATAAATAATATTATTAAACATCACGGAGGGTTATTTGAATTATCAAATAAATGAGGGCGGAAATGATCAAAGAATATTAGAGAGTGAAAACGGTATCGATGAATTAATTTCATATCAATTATTAGTGAATCATCTTAAAGATGAACTAAATAATAATACGTCTATAAAATTAAAAAAAATTAGGAATTATATAAATGATTTTAATACACAATTTAATGTAAAGCTTTGTACTAGATCACAAGTTGTTAGAGAGCTATATATATTACATCAAACTGCAAAATCATTAGATAGGTATAATGATGAAGTATTAAAATTATCTTATTCTCAATTTAGAGCTATCATCTATTATCCAAATATAATATATCTATTAGTTCGATTATTACCAAATGCAAAGAAGTTTATTCAATTAAAGATTCGAAAAGTATATCAAGAGTTTAACAATAAAGCAAAAAGTTTAGTAGTTTTACATATAAATTCATTATATATTGATCAAGATTCTATTAAAACTGATATACTTAATAGTTTCTTAGGTAGTGGTATTAAGAAGTTTAATCCACTAAATATTGGAAATATAAAAAGCTTTTATCGAGTTTGTTTTAGAAACATTTTTCAATTTTATTTTCGTCGCCGAAAGAGTTTGCAAGATCAAGAAATGATTGATTTTGAAATGTTTGATGCTAATGTTTATCAGTTGAGTAGAGTTTCAAGTCGTCATTCTATCTACAAGGATGTGCTTTATGATATACATGTAAACAAGACCCAGAAGAAACATATGATATTATCACAGTTGAGTTATAATTTTCAGATTTTCAAGAATATTATAGTGACCAATGAGTTTCAAAGCATATATCAGAATAAGAAGTCAACAGAGTTAGCATCAAGAGATAATAAATATCAATTAATTGATTTCTTTGATGATGATATCTTCTTAAAAGATCCGGATTTATTTAGGAGTTTAAGACAACTTCCTTTAATTTATAAATTATTACGATGTGCTCACTTACAGACACCAAATGTAATTCCATATAATAATTTCTTAATTAAACCAGCAAATGTATTATTTGTAATTCAAGAAGAGCTTTCTAAACCATTTAAGAATTTCTTTGTTGATTCGTATGTAAAGGATATCTTAGATCAAATAGCTAAAAACTTTGTTAAGAATATATTATCTGGTGAGTATATTAATTTGATAACTTTTACGACTGTTAAGATTAATCATATAAGTTTCATAGACCAGTTACGTAAGTTTGTAAGATTATGTCTAGAGAGGTAGTATGTTAATAGAAATAGGAAAAGACATTTCAGAGGAAGAGGCGTTAAAGATTGCAGAAAAAGAACTTGATGAAAAATCTAAGGATAAGGAAATAACTGTTGAAAAAATAAAAAAGAAAATAAAAGAGAAAGCTAATGGCTGATGAAATTGAAAAGTATGAGGCAATAGCGTCAAATTCGGATGCTGAGTTTTCAGAGCAACAAGAACTAGCTAAAGGTAGAATTGATCATATCATTCTTCTCCAAGATCAGTTAAGAAACCATATAGCAAATTTAGAAGCTATTCAGAATTTATTAGAGCAAAAAGCTAATGCTGCTAAAGATGCTGAACGTATTAAAATACTTAAATCTATATCATATAATTATGAGCGTCTTATTAAGTTATATGAAGTTTACCAGAGCTATGAAATGGTTATACAGAGATATCATGTACATCAAACAGATACCATTAATAAGAAATTTGGTATGAATATATCAGCGTTAAAGAATAATAAGCAAGATAAAACATCTATGGATTTCTTTAGAAAACTTCATGGAGTCTTAACTAGTAAATCTCAAGAAGAAATAGATCAATTAACAGAATTAGAAACCACAGAATTTGATTCATAGGATATTATAGGAAATTATGGAACAAGATAAACAAGAAACTAACGAAATTAAAATTATTCGAGAGAGTAGTGTACTTATGGAAGAAATTAAAGATGTAACTGGTGATGAACTAGATATGATTATGAAACAGTTAGAAGATACTCCTGATGATGAATTAGAATATATGGGAGATGAAGAACTAGACGATGAAGAAGTTGAAGATATTGAAGATGAAGATATGAGTGATGAGGTTGGTGATGAAGAAATAGATACTGAAAAATTAACAGAAAGCTATCTAAGTGATTACATTTAATTAGTAAATTTGGAGGCAAATGGCTCGTAAAAAAGTATCTTCGGAAGTAACAGCAACAACAACATATAATGAAACTGCAAGTTTAGAGTTAAGTGAAGCATTAGGGGATGCCTTCGGTCAAGTAATTAAACGTGATTTTGGACAATATACTGCACCATCTCCTATTGTAACACCTACTGGTATAATACCCTTAGATTGTTTACTTGGTGGAGGATTGGTATCATCTAAACCTATTATGATATCAAGCACACCAGAAACTGGAAAGAGTACTTTCTGTTTTCAATTCAGTAAGATATTTCAAAAACAACATGAAAATGGTGTAGTAATTTATCTTGATATTGAAGGTGCTGGTAATATTAAACAGGGTGAAGCACTCACAACTATTAATCGTATTGAAACTTTTGGGTTGGATAATAAATCATTTCAGTATCAACCAGTTATATTAACAGTAGGTGGTGTATTTGATTTAGTTGAAAAAGTTGCAGCTATTAAGGATGCATTCGAAGAAAAATTAAAGAAAGAATTTTATGTATGTATAATATGGGATAGTTTATCAGCTACGAGATCAGCAAAAACAGATATTGTTGAAGATGTTAATTCACAAATTGGATTTAAAGCACGTGAGCTTACATTTAAATTGGAGAAGTTTTCTCCAACAATATCATTTAAAAAGATTACGTTTATAGTTGTTGATCAGGTTAGAGCCAATTTGAAAATAGCGTTAGATGGACCATATAAAGCAGCAGAGAAGTCTGTTGGTAATTTTAATGATTTTCGGGCAGCGACGTCAATTAATTCATTGAATCATTTAACTGGTCAGTGGATGTACTTCTCAAAAAAGAAAACCATAACGGTTGCAGATGGAATGGGTATTGATGGTTGGGAAGTTAATATAAGCACCGAGAAAAATAAATATGCTCCATCACAATACACTATTACTTGTATTTTTGATAAAATTAATGGTTTTAATAAATTTTGGAGCGAGTATAAGTTCTTGTCTGAAATGTGTCCTTCTGAAAATAAGATATATAAGAAATCAGTAAAGAAATTAACTTATCCTCTAGCTATTAGACAGTCAACTACTCAAGTGTTTTTACGAGTAGTTGATGAAAATGCACATGACAGTATTGATTATGAATCGAAAAAGATGTATCGTAAGGATATGAAGAACTTTTATGATACAGATGAACAATTTAAGCAGTGGTTTGATTATGCTGTTGAAGTATCTGCAAAACATAGAATAGTTGGTGGTCTTTTTAAATGTGAAGTATCACTAGATGTAGCCGACGATCCTGATGAAACAGAGGTGAATAATCTGGAAGGTATTAGTATTCCAGAAGATCAGTTTCAAGAACAAGAAGAGTTTCTTCAACCAGAACAAATAGCTCCTCAAGAACAAGAACAAGAACAAGAACCAGAACCTGAAGATTCTAGTGAAGATGAACAACCTTCTGATGAAAATGATCATCTTGAAGAATTTAAGAAAGAATTAAATAACCCTGATGAAGATTCAGAGAAAAAAGAAATGCCGAATCTATTCTAGAGGAGGACATTGTGCAACTTAGTTATATTAAAGATCTCGCTAGAGCCTATGTAATTGATAATAGGCTTTACGAAGGTAAAAATATTATCACAGAGGATGAACTGGCCGAAAATTTTTATAATGCTATAAAGACACTTCGGTCAGATCATCTCACCCTTTATGAATCATTTTTAGAAACTAATAAATTCGAACAACAAAAAATATTTAAGACTTACTTTGATTTGAGTTTTGAAACAGATGAATCTCTTGAACCGTTAAATGAATTTGGTTTTAGTTCTTTATTAGGAATGTTGGGTACTAATTCTTGGTTATTTGGAATATTTTTACTATTACTATATCCTGCATCTCGTAAAAGTCTTGGTAGAGGTACATGGAAATTTATTACTAGTGTTATGACTAGCATAGGTAATATAGGAAAACGGTTTTCAAGAATAGGTGATTCTGGAAGAATTTCTTATTCAATATTATTTAACAATTCTCAAAGGTGTTTAACAAGATGTAATTATAATCCAAAAAAAGAAGCAGGTTTTTCAGATTTACTTTATCAAATGAAACAAGGTACTTCTTTTAGAAATATCGGAAAAGCAGTCATGGGGATTGCAAAAGAAGAAAAACTTAAATGCCTACGTAAATGTTATTTAGAACATATTCAAGAGACTGTTAAATTAGCTGTTAATATGTATTTTCAATGTCTACGTAACACAGGTGATTTGTCTAGAATGCCTTTAGAAAGAGATTTTTCATCTTTCCAAAAGATAGTTATAAAGACACAATTAAATCAATCTTGTGAGTCTTTTATGAAGGCAGTATCTGAATCATTAAACATATTCGATCAAACAACTAAATTAATTTATGCGGAAGAAAACAGTAAAAGAGTAGCTATTCGTGTACAATTAATGAATGATATTTATAAGATTCAAAAAAATATGCAGCCAAACCCGCGGGATCGAAACTCCTCGCAAAACAAAAATTCATCAAAGAAAAGATATTAAAGGAGAAGAATTATGGCTAAAAGTAAGCTCACAAGAAACTCTCGAATGATGAGGACCAAACAAAGTAAGATTTCCAGTTTGATCGCAAGAATATCCCTTATGATTTGCAAAAAGAATAATCCATCACAATATAAACGATATTCTGATATGCGTAAGAAATATCTAAAGATGAAGAAAGATCTTATTCGTAAAAATGCTCCGAAAGCAACGATGGCAGTTCGAGAGATTATTAAGAAAAGCAGAAGTGGTAAATAATTAGTTTAAAATCTCCAGAGATTAATTTCTCTGGAGATAATCTTAAATATCACAGGAGACACCGACAGAGTTAATCATATAGAATATTTATTAGCTCTTGCCGCTTGTTAACAATAGTATGGCAATTTTTAACAAAGCATTCCTTCGAATTATGCAGAATGGAAGAGGCAGTATACATGATATAGAAACTCCCGGTAAAGAAATATATTTAGGTATTTCTCGTAGTATATATCCTGAATGGGATGGTTGGAATATAATAGATTGTAGAAAGAATGGTAGCATTAACAGATGTGTTTTAAACTTCTATAAATCTTTTTGGGATTCATTTAATGGAGATACTCTATTGTCACAAGAAAGTGCAACTGACTTATTTATAAAAGCTATCGATAGAGGTGATCATTCGATGGTAGTAGAGGGAGAACAACAATGTGGCTACTGGAACTAGTTGGGATGAATATCGAAAATACATAGAAGAACGATTAGGTGATTTAAAATCATTAGAAGAAAAAGTTGAAAACCTAACTATTAAAATGGCAGTACTTAAAACTCAAACAGCAATGGCATCAGCAGGTATTGGATTAGTCGTATCTATAGTTGGAACATACCTTGTTAAGAAATTTGGAGGTGCGTAATGTTCTTTGAATGGCTGGTCCGCAAATACTATGCAAAGACACTGAAAAAAAATGAGGACCGCAGAGATAAAACACAATCAAGAATATTAGAGTTAACAGATGAGTTAGAGGCTCATGAGAAAAGATTAACGTCTATTATTGAGACGCAACAAGAAATGGTTTGTCGTTTTACGAAAGATGGAGTTCTTACATTTGTAAATCAAGCTTACTGTCGGGTGTTTGGAAAATCTGAAGAAGAATTACTAGGAAATGAATTCTCTGAATCTATACATGAAGACGATAAAGACAATGTATTAATAGAAATATCATTATTAGATATTAATAATCAGAAAATAATACTAGAAAATCGAGTAGTTGTCAATTGTGATGTTCGTTGGCAAGAATGGTCTGATACTGCTATTTTTAATAATGATGGAGAAATCTTAGAATATCAATCAGTTGGTCGGGATATTACAGATCGAAAAATGTTAGAAAGAAAATTAAATCAACAAAATCGATTGTTTAATGGAATACTTGAGAGTACAACAGATTTTATTTGTCGGTTTAATTTAAGAAATGAAATTACGTATGCAAATCAAGCCTACATTAAAGAGTTTTTTAAGGAAGATGAAGAACCTTTAGGAACCGATTTTTTACATCATCATATACATTCAGATGATTATGGTTTGGTACAAGAGAAAATCACTGAGACAATACAGTCTATACACAGAAGTGAGTCGATTTGGAAAGCAAGACACGTTAGTGGAGAGTATAAATGTTATCACATTCAGTGTGTAGGTATATTTGGTGATAATGGTAATTCGGATAAGATTATAGAAGTGCAGATGGTTGGTAGGGATATTACAGAACAGAAGAAAGCAGAAGATAAAATAGCTTGTCTTTTAGATCAATATGATACTCTTTTAAATAATATTGATACTTTTGTTTGGTATATGGAAGATCCAGATACTATGGGTATCGTAAATCAGGCATTTGTTGATTTTTTTGGATATAAAGATAAAGACTCTTTAAAAAATGTTAAATTAAAAGATTTGATGGATCCAGAAGAATTGGAATTGGCCATTTTTAATAATAAAAGAATTTTTGAAGAAGGTATTGACATAAAGACTGAAGAATGGGTGATCAACTGTAATGGTGAAAAACGTTTGTGGGACATTATTAAGAGACCTAAAATTGAAGATGGTAAAGTAAAATACATAGTAGCTTCTGCAACAGATATTACAGATCGTAAGAAAGCAGAAGATGATTTAAAAGAAAATCAGATATTTCTTGATTCACTTATAGACTCTCTTCCAATACCAGTTTTCTATAAGGATATTGATGGACGGTATCAAATATTCAATCACTCATTTGAAGATTTTATTGGGCGAGGAATAGATCCAAAGAATAAGTCTGTGTTTGAGGTTGTGTTAGAAGAATTTGCTGAAATATATCAAGATAAAGATCAAGAGCTTTTTGAAACACCTGGAACTCAGAGGTATCAAACATCATTTCAGAATGAATATAGTGATGGTAAACGTGATGTGGTTTTTCATAAAGCAACAGTCTTAGATATCAATGGTAAAGCAAAAGGATTAGTTGGTGCAGTACTTGATATCACTGATAGAAAGAATGCTGAAGATGCTTTACAGATTAGTGAAAACAGATATAGTGATCTCTTTGATAACATGAGTAATGCAGTAGCAGTATTTGAACCAGTTGATGATGGTAATGATTTTCTTTTTATTGACTTTAATAAATCTGGTGAGAAAATAGATAATATCAAAAAGGAAGATATTTTAGGTAAGTCTATTTTAGAAGTGTATCCTGGTTCTAAAGATATGGGTATATTTGATGTTTTAAAACAAGTATATAAAACTGGTGATTCAATAGATCAACCAATTTCATTTTATAAGGATGATCGAACATCCGGATGGCGTAATAATTTTGTTTATAAATTGTCATCGGGAGAATTGGTATCAGTATATTCAGATGAGACCGAACGAGTACAAACAGAGTGTTATAGAAATCTGTCTGTCGATATTCTAACAATACTTAATAACTCAATAAATTTTCGAGAATCAGTTAAAGAAGTATTGAGTATAATCAAAGATAAAACTTGTTGTGATGCAATAGGTATTCGTTTAAAAGACGAAGAAGATTTTCCTTATTTTATGCATAACGGTTTCACTGATGATTTTCTACTCACAGAAAATACTTTAATTGAGCATGATATTGATAATAGCATTTGTCGTAACTCAGATGGTTCAGTAAGTCTTGAATGCACCTGCGGACAAGTTATATCTGGTAGTATTGTTTCTGATTCGTCTTCAACAACATCATTTGGTAGTTTTTGGACAAATAAATCTGATGATTTTTTAAAGTTACATCCAGATGAAGATACAAGAAATAATCCAAGAAATAGATGTATACATGATGGATATTCTTCTGTTGCTTTAATTCCGGTTCGTATAAAGAATGACATAGTTGGTATATTACAATTGAATGGATATTCACAAGATCTGTTTACGTTAGCTATTATTCATTCGTTAGAAAGAATTGCTAGTGATATTGGTGAAACATTATTGAGAAAAAGAACCGAAGAGATGTTAAAAGAAAGTGAATCCAAATTTAGATTACTTGCAGAAAACTCTGTAGATGTAATTTGGAAAACTAATATTGAATTAGATACAATATATATATCACCATCTATTTTTAATCTTACAGGATATACATCAGAAGAATTTATAAATTTATCTTTAAAACAAAGACATGATGCAGAAACTATTAAAACAATAAATCGAAAATTAAAGTTTATTCTATCTAAAACTATTGATGAACAAAAATCTATTGTTTTAAGTTTTAATGGTAAAATTCGACATAAAGATGGTAAATTAATTTTTATGAGAATTAACTGTAAACCAATTTTTGAAGATGGTTTATTTTTTGGCATTCAAGGAATTACAAATGATATATCTGAAGAACAAAAGTATAAACACTTATTAATTTATAAGAATAATCTTTTAGATAGTGTTCTTGAAAAACAATTAGATTATATTGTTAGATATGATTTAGATCATAAAATACTTTATGCAAATCAAGTTTATTGTGATTTGATATATGATGGGAATATTTGTGTTGGTGAAAGTCTCAAATTTGATTTATTTCATCCTGATGATAGAGATAATTATAATAAATATCTCCAAGACTTATTAGAGGAACCTCATAAAGCTGAAACAGATGTAAGAATAAAAACAAAAGATAATATCTATCGATATTATAATATTTGTGGTCAAGGTATTCTAGACGAAAATAAAAAGTTAAAAGAGATACAATCGGTTGGTCGAGATGTTACTAAAAAACACCAATTAGAGAAAGAATTAGATCATAAGAATCAGTTACTTAAAGGAATACTTGAAATTCAAACAGATTGTATTGCTAGGTCAGATCTTGAACGTAATGTTATTTATGCGAATGCAGCTTATTCAAGAATTTTTTGTGGAAGTGATGATTTGAGTTCGTGTATACAACAAGATTTTATTGAACAAGTATACCCAGAAGATATTGATATAGTAAAAGATGCTATGAAAAAGTTGATCGAAAATAAACCACACAAAACATCTGCTGAATATCGAGTAGTGGATTATAATGGTAATACAAGATTCTTTCGATGGCAAGCTATTGGTATTTTAGATGAAGATGGTAAAGTTATTGAAGTTCAAGTGGTTGGTCAAGATATTGTTGATCTAATTAAAACTATTGGTGAGAACAATGTGTAATAAGGTTTTAATTGTTGAAGATGATGAGACTATTTTAGAAGTGTACTCCAAAATATTAAAGAAAATTGGATATGAAGTTTATGAATCTAAAAATATATATGATGCACTTGAATTATGGCAAGAACATAAAATAGGTATAGTATTATCTGATTTAAGTATGGATGATAATTTAGATGGTTTGAGTCTTTGTTCAAGAATCAGAGGTAAAGATTTGAGAACAATTCTAATTGCTGTTACAGGTAATGCTAGTGAAAATTTATTAGAGATTTGTTTAAATGTTGGATTTCGTGATTTACTTATTAAACCAGTATCATTGGATCTTTTAGTATCCACAGTAAAATGGGCTTCAGATCAACATGACCGATGGAAGGATCTCTAATGGTTAAGTATGAAGAGAAATCTGATGTGGATAAAATGTCGGATGATCTAGATCGAGATAGTGTTAATAGTGAGTGGAATTCTTTTAACGAACGATCAAACAAGAAATTATTTTCATTTAATTTAAATGTTACTAAAGTAATAGATTATCTTAAGAATCGGAATAAAAAAAAGCCAAGTAAAGAGATATACTATGAACATCTAAATCCTAATTGCACAGCAGTACCAGATCGAAATCATCCATATTGCCCACAATGTGGTGGGAAAGTTGTATACAAAGTTAAAACTTGAGGAGGCAAAATTATGTCATGGTTTATGTTAGCAATACAAATATTAGGACAATTACCAGAATTGATGAGAATTGCAGAAAAAGCATTTGATGATGAACCAGACTCTGGTGCTCAGAAGAAAGAAATGGTAATAGCTGCAGTTGAAGCAATCGTTAGTGGTATTACTGGTATTGGTGGAGATTCAAAAATTTGGGGTAAAATTAAGATGATTATTGATCCAGCTATCAATATCATGTGTGTATTCTTTTTTCCTAATGATGATAAAAAAGACAAGTAGGAGACAATCATGATTACTAATGCAAAAAAGTTAGGAATACTTCCTTGGTATAAACAGAAAGCCACTTGGATTTCAATTAGTGGTATGCTTACTGCTATTGGAGGATATTTGACCGGCGAAATTAGTCTTACAATTTGTATTGGTTCTTGTTTTGTTGGTGCTGCCGCAATTGCCGCTAGACTTGGTATTGAAAAATCAAGAATACCAATATCAAATTTACCACCCAGTCAACGTGGTGAGTTATTAGATGAAAGTTGATAAATTACTTGTGGTGGAATAGGTAGACACAGAGTAAGGACTCGATGAATACAATAGTGAACGCACTCAAAAGCGCCCGATTAAATCGAACAATATCTGGTATCTCCAGAGGCGTAACAATATGAGATAACGTTGATAGAGACATTACCATATGACTATATGGGTGAGCTCCCGAAAATCAGAATGGTTAGTAGGCATTTTGTTTTAATGGTAATTTAAAACAATCTGAACGCACTATTGTTAAAAAGTCATTATGTAGGGTGACAAATCCCTACCAAGTAATTATCAATAGTGGTTAAGATTATGAGAAAATTAATTCCCATAATCTTGACCACAAACCACTAGTTAGTAAATTATTTTTAAAGTTTCTTCTTTGATATATAAATAATACTTAAAAAGACAAATTAACTTTAGGGGGCTAAAAAATTGAGTGTATTCGATTTTAAGAATTTCATTGGTGACAATCAGGAAGAGACTACAAAAATAGAAGAACAAATAATTATTAAACCAGGCGAAAATCACCAACAGGAAGTAGCAATACCAGAACAAGTAATAACACCACATCCAGGTCTTGTCGCTAATAGGTTTTTTGACGTAGATCAATTTGTAAAAGAATTATATGTAAAGACATCAAAACAAAATAAAGAACGTACAGCAAACCAGAAGTATATGTCATCTTACGATGTATCCTCCCTATGTATTGGAAACGTGCTATATAAATTAAGAAATACTCCAATTAGGAATTATGCAAATAGATGGGCTCCAATTACTTTAAGAGGATATATTGGTAGTGCTATACATGAGTTTATTCAAGAGAATAGCAACCAGTTTACAGAATCAGAAGTGTCTCTTAAAATACCGTCTATTAAATATAGTGGTAGACTTGATAATATGATTAACGATAATGTTCTGGTAGAAATTAAATCTTTACCTTATAATGATTATCGTAAGATAGTTAAGATAAGGACACCTAGAATTAATGACTTTTATCAGACATTATCCTATAAGTATATTCTCGAGAATCATTTAGAAGAGGCTATGAAGGATACTGAACCTAAACGTACACCAGGACCTAAATTACATAAATATAATATTGAGTATATTCAATTTATATATGTTGCTCATGATATACTTGCTAGTGATGTCGAAAGTTTGGATGAAGCGATTTCAATGGTTTCACATGTTAAAAAACTTTTAAATAGTAAACATAATACTTTCTATTTTATGTCAAATCTTTTACTTGATTTAAAACAATTTGATTTAACACAACATATGAGTTATGTTGTTAGAAAAATTGAAAGAGTTAACTATTATTTAGATAATAATCTGGATGTTGCTAGTGATGATGAGTTTCTTGATAACGGCAAATGTTTCTTTTGTTTGTTTGGAGAAGTTTGTCCTCATAAAAAGAAAAGAAAAAAGAAATAGATAATTAAATCGCAACCAACAATAGGAGATTTTAAATTGTGAATATAACTGGTATGCCAAGTTACTCAAGAGAGACTGTTGGCTTGCGTCAACCAAATAAGATATTAGATCAACAGTTTCGTCTTATTTATGCGTATCCATTAATTTTCTGTGATACACTAAATAATCAAAATTTCAAAGCTGACATTAGGCAGTTTCTTGCTATATCTTTCCTTCGAGAAATATTTGTAAGTAACAGTCTAAATATCATACAAATGGCTTCACAAATACCAACAGTTGATCAAAATGATATTAATGTAGCAGATGTAATTGGGAAGGCAGTATTATCTGGTGGAGGTACTAATTTACCAAATACATCTTATCCATCAATGTATCAAAACACCAGTGCTTATGAATTACAGCATCAAGTTGAAAAGAAAACAAATCAGATAATGAAGTATCTTTTATCTGATCCTAGAACTAAAAAATTGATGCCACAAATTGAAATTGTTACGATGAATAATATGATTGATGTACCAGTTATTGTTGGTACTAAAGATTATACTGCTCCTTCATATCCGTTAATTTACGTTTTGATTATTGCCGTATTAACAAATACTCCATTGGATAAGCTTACGAATATTGATAAGATTGTTCGAGTATTAAAGAAAACAAATCAAAAAGACTGGATAACATTGTTAGCTAGATTTACTGAAGATGAAAAAGATGCAAAAAATTTAGCTACATGGGCGAATATGTCAGTGCGTAAAAGTAAAAAGTTTCTTGGAATCTTTAAAAGAAAACAAAAAGATGACGACGAAAATATACCTGTTCAAAGAAGAAATCTTTCGCCCGATACAGAATATGATCCAGTTGAAACAGAGGGATTGTTTAATATATTAAAGTTAATGAAGAATGAATTAAATGATTTAGCATTACAGTTTAAGTTTGTATTAAACACAGATCTCTTAAAGAATCAAATAGGTCTAGATATTAGTAATAATACCATGGAAACGACTGTGATGAAGTTGAGTAACAATCAACAACAGATTTTCATGGGTATGCATGATAAGTTCATGGAACTATTATCAATTCCAGGATCAATCTTCTTGTCATCGGTGTTTAATACACTCTATCCGATGCCGACACCTGAATATGACGATGATGGTGCTGTAATAAGATCTGAACCACAAACAAAACACCGTCTTAATTTCTTAGAATTAAAAGACAAGCACATTGATCAAAGACTTAATGCTAAAGTACAAGAACTTATCTTTGATACATACGTGTCTGAAATTAAGAATAGTTTAATGCAGTACTCACCAGCAGAGTCAAAAGTTAAAGTTGATTTGCTTAAAAGTATTTGTAAATCAATGGACCAAGTAGATAATTTTGTGGAAGGTGCTATTCAGAAATTTGTTAATGACGATAATAATGTAATATCTACAATTAATTTCTCAGAAGATAATATGGATGATTTTACAAAATCTATTCATAAATTAGCATCGAGTTTTATCCCACAAACTAAAAGATTTGAAAATGTATTTTCTCAATTAGTTAAAAACGGAAAATCAATTTTGACTCTTACAAAATCACAAATATATTCTTCACTTGAAGCATTTATGGAAAGTATTTATAATAATCGCCCATATACATCTGCCATGGAATATCATCATGGTGTAGATGGTGATGACGTAAAGAAAATATACATTCCACAGATGACTGATACGTTATTCGTGATTTTCTATTTCTTCTTTCTGTATCGTCTGCAAGCAGCGTTGTGTCAGTATATTGAAGTACTAGACGTCGAAATTGAATCGAAAGTAAATGATGTTTTTGATTTCCCGAATTACACTCTAGTAATCACTACTGATATATTGAAGTCTGTTTATACTGCGAATATGGCGACGAATTTAAAGAATTTATTAAGTAGTGGCCAAGTTTACCAAGTTGGCAAGATGACACAAAATAATATAAAAGGTATGATGAGGTACTTACGTACTCGTATGAAGATACCTTCACTTATTGTTTATGATGAACAAAGAAAAGATGTTTATTATCAATTTATGTTTATGAGTTCACCAGAGAAAATATCAAACACAGCGTTAGACTCGTTTATAAAATCTAACTCTTAATACCAAATTATACAGGAGATATTGAAATGTTTTTATGTGATATTGAAAAGGAAAATGAAGTTATGGAGATAGCTCGTAAGGCTCTTCTTCAGGAAAGACAGTATGCTCAAAAGACGTATAAGCCTGATCTTTTGATGGAAGCAGCTACCAAATTACAATCAGCTGATTTTGCAAAGAATCTTTATGAACCATTTGATAATGTTACTTTTGAAGGTAAGGCTGCTATTGATCTTCTTTATTATAAACATTTGTTAGATAAACTTGACGAGTCTTATGGTAAAGATGTACAAGAACTATTAGCACAAACATACCGTTCGATTAAGAGTATTTATGAATTCGTTAATATCAAACCTCTTATTTTTGGAAAAGGTATTGACGAAACCATTCTTGAGAACTCTATTGATAAAGTAGAAAAAAAGTTGAGTGTAGTATTAAATGAAACTATTGACAATCTTTTCTATTCACTTACTCCAGAAAAGAAGATTGAAAAGTATTCAGATCGAGTATTACCATTGGCGAAAAAGTTAGTCGTCGAGCATAATGATCCTGATGAATCTTTACAATTTAGTATCAAATCATGTGTATTGTCTGAAGTACTAACAAAAATTGCTTTCCCAGGTGTTAACTGGTCTCGTGTAAAACATTTATCTGAATCTGAAGATTTTGGATTGGTTTTCGATCAACAGAAACTAGTTGATTTAGTTGAAACCTTTACAACACAGATTGATAGGCTTTCTAAATATTTAGCTGTATGTGTATAATTGATAAAGTAAGGGAGATCGAATGTGTCTGCAATAAAAGAGCTATATCTTAAGGAAGTCTTACCACAGTTAAAAAATAAACGATTTGAAACAAAAATATACACTGAATTGACTAAGATAGTTTCGACAGCATATTCAACTAATATAGCGTCTGACGAAAGTTTTTGTTTCAAGTTTAATCTACCTCTTTCTAGTGTTAATAATATTATAAAAAAATTTAAAATAGATCCAAATGATCTAGGAAATGCTATTAAAAAAGATTGGGGTAGTACACTAACAGCGATGCATAAAGACTCATACTATCAGATCTTGCTGCTTTTAGTATATTATGGAGTAACAGAGAAAAAAGAATTATTTGCGAAAAATGCCTTAATGGTTATATTGTTGAAGATTTGGAACGGTCGAAAAAGTAAATTCTTCAAATATTGTGATAAACGGATTATGAAATATGTCATTGGTAATATGCTTACAAATAGGCATTTGTTAAGTAAGTATGAAAATCCAGTAACATTACTTAAAGATTACTTTGTACCCACAATCTTAAAGAAATATGGTCCAGAAGTAAATAGGGATATCGCAAAACTCAAAAGACTTTTTGAACAGTGTTTTGCAAGAGTACGACAACCATTTGGTTTCAACGCTCGACAAAATCTTCAAACAAGTAAGCCAGAATATCAAGGTGGATTGTTGCCATTATATATGAAAGCAAAAGAAGAAGGATTATATATTTCAGTACAGTCTGTTAGTGGTGGTATGGATGGAGATGATACTACTACAGGTTATGAAGAATATGCAACAACACATAATCGAGACTCAATAGTATCTAAAACAACTGATTATATTGCTTTAAATAAATCAGCAAATTATCCGGACAATTTCATATCAGAAGTTAATAGGAAAACAAATGTATCATTAAAGATTATTGAGAGCATGTTATCTTATTTACATATTCATGATAATTTTGATGTGGTACAGAATTTGATTATTCTAATACTTTCCCGTTGTGAGATATCTAGTACTGGTGATATTTGTAAGAGTAGTTTTACAAGATCGATTAAAAAGCATGTTATTAGTAGTAAGAATAACGAAGAAGTAAATAAGATTCAACGTTTAATTGATCATATTCTTGATAAGTTCTTTAAAGAGAAACTTAGAACATCATTTAATAAGTATAGTAATGTTCATAAGATTAAGATTCGAAATGTTATTATTTATGCTTTAGAATATAATCTATTTAAAGTCAATTGTCGTGGTGTATAGAAGAGGTAAACTATGGGATTTGATTTAGGATCAATTGTAACAGGAGGGATAGCTGCTCTAGTTAAATTATTTTTAGCAGATAATGGTCCTTTAAGAAATTTTTACACAACACTGTATTCTGACTATAATCCAGATATAACTGGTTATACTCTTATGTTTATGATACCACCAGAATTTAGTGCAGTTGAGTATGCGAAAGATAAAAAATTAGACACATCTAACAGTATACTGGATATGTTGTCTGATGCTGTTGGTATAATGCCAAAGACATCTGATACATTGGAAGATTTTGCTAATGTTTATCCTTTCTTCGCAACAGACTTTACACCACCAGTAACTCAAGTTCAAAATGCTCAAGTACAGTCTAGAACTGGTGCGTTATCATATGCAGCTGATATCTATGAAACAAATTCTGTTAGTATCCAATTCCTTGAATCAAATCCTTTGACTATTTATAAATTTCATCTCTTGTGGGTTGAATATATGCGAGATATCTTGAGAGGTGCAATTAAACCTGCTATTCAGTATTTAGATGATACTGTTAATTTAGGTTATGGTGAAGATCATTACGGTACTCAAGATTATCTGGCCTCATTTTATATAGTTAAGTATAGACCAGATATGATGGAAGAAAGTGGTGTAATTTATATTGGTAAATGTACTGGAGTATATCCATTATCGTTACCGTCAAAAGATTTGATTGGAAATAGACTCACTAATGAAATCACTATGTTGCCATTTGAGTATTCGTGTATAGCATATCGAGAGTATACAAAAGGATTAAAGTCTAATGAATATTTATTAAACGAATTAAAGAGAGATGTTTTGGATAAATTTAATTGGTTTTCATAAATATAATTCGCTTTTTTGATTTATTTTAATGTAATAAAGATCTAGCCCTATCAATGGGGCTAGGTTTTTAAACGATTTCGAGGGACAAATGTTTACGACTCCGAAAGAATATATTGATCATTATGTTACAGTACTCAAGGAAGAATATAAATTCAATGATCTAAAAGTTAATTATCATGGTCTCGTCGGATTCTTGATGAATCTTTTTGCTTGGACAAACTATGATATAAAACAATATTATGATTATTTATTTAAAGAAGGATTCTTAGCAACGGCAGAAGAGACTAAGAATTTGTATTTGCATGCAAGTACATATGGTTATGTTGTTGGGTTTGCAACACCAGCAACCGTAACAGGTACTTTTACCTTTGATTTTTCAATGATACCGTCAAGAATCACTGATGTTTATAAGCGAGAAATAATATTTTCTTCACCATTAGAAATCACTATTGGTGGTTATATATTTCAAACTAATCATGAATATCGGTTTTTTGAAGAAGGACCAGATGACAACATTCAATATTATAGTAAAATTAATAGTAGTACTGATCGACAGAGATTAGTATCATCTGCGTCACCACAAATAACTGTGCCTATTTATGATTTAAAACAATTTGAAATAACTACATATGATAAAAGTATCACTAATTATGATTATGGAACATATTTTTCATATAATGTAGCTATCGACGAAGATTCACATTTATCTGATTTGAAAATAAATATTAAATCTGTTGATTCAAGTGTTTATGAAGAATATGAATTATCACGAGTTAAATCTTTTGATACATCTCTTTCAAAATCAGTATACTTGGATCAAAAGTCTGATAAATTATATATACTAGAACTGGGTAATGGTTATCATGGTGTATGGTTACCTAATTCGATGATGCAAGTTGATGTCTATACTACAAAAGGAGCAATAGTTAATTCTCTTGTAAGACAAACTGGATCATCTTCTGGAAATTTTAGTATAATTAATTACAATGATGAATTGGAAATTCTATCAGAAAAATCAACAACGATCACTGCCAATAATTTTGTTATTGATTGTCAGAGTGTATCCGGTGGAGCTGATATTCTCACAGATGTTGATCTTAAGAATGATATACATTCATGGGTTGAATCAAGAGATAACTTAATTAATCGTTCAGATTTTTTTAATGTTTTTAGTAGTTATCTTAAAGATTTTGATGTAATTTTTAAGAAACACCAATTTATCGATAATAACTTCTATTTATGTCGAACATTAAGAGACCAGTATAAGAATATTTATTACACAACAAATCATACTTATAAATGTATTAGATATGATGATACTAGTTTGATTAGTAATCTTACCGCAACAGTATTAGATGATTACACTGATAGTACTCTTACGCCTAGTCGTTATTATTATAAAATAATTGCAGTTGATAAATTCTATCGATCAATACCTTCAACAGCTATCACACCGACTATTTTAAGTACAGGTGATGCTGTTTCATTAACATGGGATGTTGTTGATGAAGCTGATTCTTATAGAGTTTATGGACGAACCAATAAATACACACAATATTGGGCAGTAGATAAAGATCATGTTGATATAGATGGACAAGTATATTTTATTGATATAGGTGCAGATGGTACCACTGATAATTGTGGAACAGTATATGAAGTAATAGATCAAATCAATTTTCCAGTATTTACAAAAGATCTTTCTGAAACTTTTGATTTAACTGAAAGTATTTATACTTGGACACTTAGTGATAGTGATAATGATAGCTACACTTATGTAATAAGTGGTAAAACATTTTGGTATACACCAGAAACTATTTATAGAGATGGTGTTGCTTTAACTAAAATAACTACTCTTAGCACAAGTCAATTGGTTGATGATTCATGGTTTTTACTCAATGAAAAGATATACATAAAATTAGAAGCTCCATTTGATGTAAACACGGTTGTTATTACAGCAAAATACAATAAAGATGTAACTCTTAATAGTCCTTTTGTATATAAGTATAATGAGTTTTTTGATTGGTTTGAAGGATATTTTATGTACGATAATATTGTACAGTATCCAATTATCAGTAATGCTATTAGTACTAATACTTTAATTTCTCATCTAAATATTATTTATGATACGGTAAATAATATAACAACGATTTATATTAAATCATATCAAGATATAGATAATGACACTTATTCATTTACAATGAAGATAGATGGAGTAGATATTGATTATGTTGATGTTACGTATGATGAAGATAATGATACCTTTTATCGCGAAGTAGATGGATTTTTTGATAGTGATATTAAGATATTGTTTAAATGCTACTTAACATCTGTATTGCAATTTGAGGGCACCACAGCAATATTTAGACAAACTTATGCTGTCAAGGATCAGTTGGTATTAGTTAAGTATATTTCTGAGGAAGAAGACTATTACATCTGTAATATACCTGTATTAGACTTTGTAAGACCAACGGCAAGCAGTAATGAATATGAAAACTTGGATTATGTTTATTCTCAAATTTTCAGTTTCATTGCTGATTCCAATCTACGTGAGAATCGTATAATGTCAGATAGTGTTCAGACGAGATTCTTAAATACTACTTATTGTGATTCTTATTATAGTAATAAATTATTAGTGCAGGCATATGATCATAACATAATCTTGCCGCTTAATATCAATATTGCAATCAAATATAATACATCAGATATAGACTTTACAGAAACTTATTCAGATATAGAATTATTAGTGGCAGAATATTTACAAACATATGCTACCGGTATTGATATCAAATTTTATCCAAGTCAGATAACTGATTTAATACATGATTATAATTCCAATATAATTTCTGTAGTAATAAATATTTTTGACAACTATGGCACATCTTTGAACTCTGGAATTGAGGTCAAGGGAG